>Ga0116171_10003310_pt1 | contig 14957 bp, 14 predicted proteins | sample AD_JPNHW2_MetaG_FD_89798 | JGI IMG/M metagenome (GOLD analysis project Ga0116171, IMG submission 89798) | Active sludge microbial communities of municipal wastewater-treating anaerobic digesters from Japan - AD_JPNHW2_MetaG | ecosystem: Engineered > Bioreactor > Anaerobic > Digestate | place...
TCCTTTCTTTCCGGTGAGCAGATAATGTGTCAAAGATTTTTTCTTCAATGTTTGAGAAACACAACTCCTCAAGCTCATCCAATGCGCTATACAGGTCTTTGTCAATCAATTTGTCAAGCCCAAGAATTTCCATAAGAGCTGTTTGCTTCACATAATCCGGTAGTTTGTAAATGGACTTTCGGGCAATGATTTGCGAATAAACCAGCAGCAAAATGTATTTCGAAGCAGGACCAAGCAAATCTGGCAATCTCAGCTTTTTGGCAATCTCATGCAAAACATTGTAATCCAAAAATTGTTTTACTGAAGATACTTCAATGCTCCCGGAATTAATCCTTCTAACTGGCTGGCCGTCCACTTCCTTACCGATGTAGCGCAATACGCGCTGTTTGACCTTGCCATCCTGTCTAAATGACACAACTTCGGCGAGATAGACGGCATCATTCTTTTTGATTCGACGAATAAAACTCATGTAGTGTATAAAAATTATGAGGAAGTTAGGACATTAGAAATACTGCCAACAATCCACTATTGCGAATGAATAATACCAATTTAGGAAAGCAATACCATGCAGTGGCTAAGGTTCCCGAAGTCACCGGATTGCAATACCGGACCAGTCGGCCAAAAAACATGGGACGTATCCATCAAATTATATCAGACGGCGTAATGATATAAAGCTGGATTTAAAGGTTTATTTTGTGTAAGGATCACAAAAAAGCAGTTTTTGGTATTCTGCCATTTTGCTTTTGTCGACGGCGTAGACAATCATATCAAAATAGCTAAACAACAAAACAATAACACAGGGAAGGGCCTCAACAAAAATACGTGCATAATCTGCCTGTCCTATGGTGCCTGTAATTACCACTATTAACTGGGCAGTGATTAAAGACCACAATCCTGTTTTAAACCATGGTATTTGACAAGTTCTGATAAATAGCGCAATAATATAGATGAAATCAAAAAGCAGCAATAAATAAATCAACACGAAAGGCATCGTTATCATATGTAATAAGAACATACCGATTTTTCCAAAGGAACCAGCCTTCGGATCTATATAACTATCATCCGGCGATGTTGGTTGCTGGACTACATAATATATCCTCTTTGCGATAAAACTAATATATGATTTAGGTTGATTAATTATACAGGCTTTTAAAAATTTGTTAATTCTTTCATGGGAAAAATTTTCAAAAAGAGTAATTCTTATATAAGAATTATATGGCAGATGGGGGCCAACAGGCGTATTTTTGATCGTAGCGGTGATTTCTGGATCATTTCCATCCATGTACATATTTTCGTTTACTATGATATCTAATAGGTTTACTGTCGAAACCGCCGAAATACCTTTTATTTTATTTTCATTATAATTTAAACGGGAGTAGCCCATGATGAGTAAAATACAAATAGCCGATGCAGACAGGCCGTAGATGCATAATTTCCTTTCGGTTTTTAAAAAGATCATTCTTGAAATCCAAAAAATAATAATTATCGGTAACAGAATTATAAAGGATGGCCTTAACATTACCAGGAAGAAAATGTACAAAGGGTATGATGCCGCTTTTAATCTGGTGGGGTTTTTTAAATAACTGACGATGAAATACAGGAAAATCACCGCACAGCTTATGGAAATGGATTCTGTTATAATTATTTTATCGAAGCTGATTATTGATGGCATAATACCATAAAAAAAAGTCGCTATTATTATCACAGCCCTATTTTTATAAACGGCACAAACTGTTTTATAAAAAACAATGATTGTCAGGAAAGAAATCACAGACTGCGTCAGGGTGATATTTTGGATTAAATTTTCCTCACCGAAAAGCCTTATCAGTTTAATAAAATAAGGATATACAGGCGTTACCAAATAATTGATTTGTCCAAGAAATATATTTTCGCTGTAAAACATGTAATAATTTGAATCAGGGCATAACTTGTTGTTCAGGCAATAATAATATCCTAATCTAAAAATGCCACAAGCAATTAAAAGCCAAAACAGGTCGCTTGTGATAACCTTAACGATGATACCATACGATTTACTTATTTGATTTTTCTGTTTTTTCACCATGGTGTTTTTTTTAGTAATAACATCTTGTGCCCTTCATTGGTAGTTTTACCTCACATTGCGATAGGTTTTAAATATTTTTTCTTTAATCTGAGAATTTTTCTTTTTTAAAATATTTTCAAAAATATGTTTAATTATCTTAAGGTGTACAATTCGTGGTGTTTTTTTAAATTTCTAAAATAGTTGCTTGCTCAAATTTTCGGAACTTGTATCTTGATTCCTCTATTATTCGGGTATTCCCAGAGGGTCCAGTTCTTTTCGGGCTTCAACACATTTGTCGCGGTTGGCCTTTGACCCAAATGCCACAGAGCATACATCTTCCGACAGCATCGGATTTCCGCTGTAACTCATTTTACTGTAATCATCCCTGGCGGTCATCGATTTATCCATTTGTACTTCAAACCATACAAGCCTCATCGGAACATTCATCATTTGGTTATCGGCATGACTTTCAATATAATCATAACGATCGTCCAACCCCAGTGCATGGTGAACCTCATGGGACAAAGAAACAGGCCCCGAAGCCCAGTTGCCGGAATTGGCCCATTCGCAAAAATTAACCGAAAATTCGAAGACGTCAAAACCGGATTTATCCACAAACTCTATATCGAGTGTATAACCTGTGGTGGAGGCTTCTCTTTCAATAGCATCTTCCAGGGCTTTGATTTTTGCAATTTCGTCTGCATTACCTTTTAATTTCACTTTTATAAGCACACGAATATTTTTTGCATCACTTCTGTCAACATAAAATATCTTTCCATCCTGACCTTCCCTCATTACTTTCCTTTTTCCTCCCGCCACTAGTTCTTCTTCTACGTTTTCAAGGCCCAGGTTATTCCAGAAAGTACCTTCTATTTTCAGGAATTTTTCCACTTCTTCGCGATTTTCTTTGTCCGCTTCCTGAGAACAGCCATATTCTTCGTTGCCGGTATCCTGACCTTTAAACGGTGTGGTGATGGCTATTTTCAATTTTATCAAATAATAATTTCTTTGGCCGGTATTTTCTCCCAAAGGCTTTTTTTTAGCCTTTTTGATAATGGTTTTAACCCGGTGTTTCGATTGGTTCTTTAATTTGGCATAAGCGGGGTCTGCCAGAATTTCTGTTTCAAGCAGTTCAGCATTTTCCCGTAACTCTTTTTCTTCAGGGGTGGTTTCCCGTTGCACCGAAAATTGGTGGTCATTCTGCTGCACCACATGTGTTAGCTCATGCGCCAGCAGATGTTTCCCCGAAAAACTTTCCGTATCGAATTTACCGCTGTTGAAATAAATATCACTGCCATGAGTAAATGCCTGGGCATTCAGGTCTTTGTTCATTTGGACCGCATTGGCATCTGTATGTATTTTTACATGGCCGAAGCCGGTACCAAAGCGGTTTTCCATGAAAGTGCGTGAGTTTTCGGGAAGCGGACTGCCATTATTTTTTGTGTTATTAATTTGGCTTTCCAAACCTGGCCCTAATAAAAAATCTTTAGTAGTGCCGCTCATGCTGGTTTGTATCAAAGGCGGGATGCTTGCCGCAAGCGGTTTTTCTGTCAGCCCCGCCGCAAAGGTTTGTGGTTTTTCTTCAGCCAGTGGATATGTCATCCTCATTATTTTATCTGCAACGGAATTAGCTTCCTTTTCATACTCATCCCCTGGGTGGCTGATCTCCATTTGGGGTTGTATAATGTTTTGTTTTCCCGGCTGTGAATTATAGGGAAACAAACTGTTTTTTATGGCCAGGCTATGGTTTATCCAATCAAAATTATCGTTAGATTTTAGTTGAATCCTAGGCACAGGAAACTCAAAGTTTTTCGGTGAATAAGAAATTCCTGTATTCGTTTTGCCCGTATTTTGATGTACGGGAGTGGGTTTGGAAATTTGAAGGTTAGTTTTTGACATTAGCATCAATAATTAATGTTTTTAATATACTAACTGAACTCCGGCGCAAATTAATATCCCAGAAGTTTTATTATAAGAAAACTGCAGCCCGGCTCCAATATCACCCGACTTTACATCGCTAAGCGGCATTAGTGATTTAACGGCGCCTATAACATCACTTACACTCTCTTTGTGTTCACCATACCAGGTAAATGGATTTGAGGGCGTACCGAACGTGGTTATCGCATCTTCAAGCCCTCCGGCCCCTTGATATACTTTTGCCGAAAGGTCCCATGGCATCGGAAGAAGAGGAACTCCGTAATTAAAACCAAAACCAAAAGAACGGGTGGACGGATCAAATGATGTGCTAAGGCCGTATTGGTCATAACCGAATTTAACTGATGACTTATATGAAGATGGTTCAAACGTACCGCCAATTTTAAATTTGTCATAGCCAAAATCCAGCGAAGTCTTGTAGGTGGATGGGTCAAAACCTGCGCGTGAACTAAAGTCTCCGAAAGTACCACCTAGATAAACATCACTTCCATAAGAATAACCTCCCGTAACTTTAGCCTTGTCATAAATATAGCTAAGCTCAGATGATGTGAGTTTTGCATCAAGGACTATCCTCCATAATCTTAATTTCATTTCAGGTGGCAAATATTCAAAATCAAAAGAATACCAGTCGTCATCTTCATTGCCTTCTCGTTGAATGGCAGTAGCTATATTGTTTACAGGGGAGAGTCCATTTTGCTGCACCACATGTGTCAGCTCGTGTGCCAGCAAATGTTTTCCCGAAAAACTTTCCGTATCGAATTTTCCGCTGTTGAAATAAATATCACTACCATGGGTGAATGCCTGGGCATTTAGGTCTTTGTTCATTTGGATGGCATTGGCATCCGTATGTATTTTTACATGGCCGAAGCCGGTGCCAAAGCGGTTTTCCATAAAAGAACGCGCCTCACAGGGAAGCTGACTGCCGTTGTTTTTGGAGTTATTTAGCCGGCTTCCCAACCTGGACAGGGATGCCGTTTCCGTTGAAACGCCGCACGTGCTGGTTTGTATCAAAGGCGAGATGCTTGCCGCAAGCGGTTTTCCTGTCAGCCGTGCAGGAAAAGACAGTGACTTATCTTCTGCCTGAGGCTCAGTCATCCTCATTACTTTATTCGCAACGGAATTGGCTTCCTTTTCATAGTCATCCTCAGGGTGGCTGATGTCAGGTTTTGGCTGAATTACAGCTTGTTTTCCGGGAAGAATGCCATTAAAAGATATCCTGTTGTTTATCGCGGCATTTCCGCTCATCCAGCTAAAAGTATCGTTAGCCCTGCATTGAATTTTTTCAAGCGGGAACTCTGACAGGAGCAATGCATTGGCAAATCCGGGATTTTCCCTGGCCTTGTTTGGGCTGTATGGAGCCGTTTTCTCCTTTTTTATGCTGGCTTTTGACATAAGGCAAATAAAATTCAGATGGTTTTTCCTTCTTTGTGAAATTCCTTTTTTATTCCGTTGATAATATCCTCATGCAGGATGATGTTGTTATTCCTGCTCATGGCCATCAGCGAACAATAACGTACAATATTTACTATGGCTCCGCCGGTGAGTTCATATTTTTCAGCAATTTCTCTGATGCTGGTATTTTTTTCCAGGGTGGTTTTTTCAGAAAAGATGTTGTTCCATAGTCGTTCGCGCTGCCCGGCGTCGGGAACCGGAAAGTGTATCACGCTTTGAAAGCGGCGGGCGAATGCCTCGTCAATATTGGCCTTCAGGTTTGTGGAGAGCACCACCAGCCCGGGGTAATCTTCCACTCGTTGCAACAGATAAGAAACTTCCTGGTTGGCATAACGGTCGTGCGAATCCTTGATGTTGGTGCGTTTGCCGAACAGGGCGTCGGCTTCATCAAAAAATAATATCCAGTTTTTATGTTCGGCGCCTTCAAAAATCTTTGATAAGTTTTTTTCCGTTTCCCCAATATATTTCGACACTACCATGGATAAATCCACGCAATATACCTCCCGTCCGGTGTACTTGCCCAGCAAGGTGGCTGTAAATGTTTTCCCCGACCCCGAAGGCCCGTAAAACAGGCTTCTGTAGCCCGGTTTCATCTTGCGGCGCAGGTTCCACTCATCGAGCATCCTGTCTCCAAGCTCAACCCAGGCCTTGATTTCGTTAATCTGAGCCATTACATCATCGGATAATACCAGCTCATCCCATTGTTGTTCGGTGCTTATTTTGCGGGCCGGGAATTTCATGGAAAACTCCGGCACGTATTGTTTGTTTTTTAACAACGATTCCGTCAGGTCTGCCGAGGGAATAATCAATGCGCTGTGGCCGGGCTCGCTGTCGGCATGCTGGTCGAGGTTCAGTTTTTTATTTTTAAACAAAAAATGATTTTGGTTGAAATAGTCCATGAAATCAAGCCTTTTGGGAATATTGTCGCCCGCAAGAATAAACAACAGGGTTTCGAAGGTAGGAATCAGACCGTTGTGCTGCAGCCCCCTCACGCAGCCAAATTCGGTAAAACGTTGACCGGTATTGGCATTGGTGATGTTGAACAAATCAAAAAGCTGTGGTTTCAGCAGGGGGATAAAAGCCACCATAAGACAGATACGTTCGGCAGGCAGCAGATGGTGGGTTCTTATGAAATGGCTGTAATCGCCGGAAAACCTGCCAGCATCAGGGACGGGGACTTCGTCAATATCGGCATAGGGACAATCGTGGTTAAAATAGGTTTTCAGCCGCGTATTGAGCACTTCTTCAAACCACTTCAATTCCTGTTCAATACAGGCACTATTTTCAGTTTGCTTATTTACCGCTGTTTTGTTAGTTATTAATGGTTCCATTCTACATAAATAATATTGTTGTTCCAGGGCAATTTTATAATTTGTACACGCCATGGCAGGTCGTTGAGCAGAAGGTCAATGCCTGTATTTTCAACCCGCACTATCCAGTCGTTGCCGCTTTTTTCGATAGTTCCCCTGCGCCGTATGAATGACTCCTGCAACCCGCGAATAGAGGTGCTTTTCAGTACACTCCAATGAGAAAGAACTGCTTTCAGCAAGTCGTTTATTTCTTCGCGTTCCTGTTTTTTTATCCGGAAAGCAGGGTTAACAGGCATGTTAATTTCCATGCCGCAGATTATTTTATTCAGCGGCAGCCAGTGCTCAAAATGTTTCCCTGTGATACCTGTCAAAGCATGTAAAAGGTGCACAGCCCGGAGCCGTAAAGCCTCAGACTTAAAATGATCCTGGCTGTCAATCAATCCTGATTGCTGGAAAAGATTTTTAAACATCGGATGCAGAATGACAAGGCCTGCATTGGCTATCATTATTCTTTTTTCAGCCTCCAGATCAAGGGTGCTGTGGCATTCTGGTTTTTCGATTACCTCTGATTGAGCCGGCCAGGGTGTTTTGTTTCCGGCGAGTTGTTTTACCAGTGTTTTCATCACATGCTCCATTTGAGATGAAGGATCATCTGGCAGGGGTGATTTTTGCCATGTTGTCTGCCGGGCCGGATAATTTATTTTCTGCGATACGCTTTCGTACAGTAGCGCCATGATTTCCCCTGTCCTCATCTCTGCAGTGAAAAACGACGGAAGGATTGCCTCAAATACCATTTTTTTTAATTCTTTTTTAGGTGAGGAATCCAGTTTCATGGCATATTGTTCGAAAATACAGTAAAGGCCGGAGGCCCCGGCAGAGACGAAAGCGGTATGTGTTAATTTATCCAGGACAGTTTCATTAGCCAGATATAAAAATCGTAGGAGGGCATATTGGTTATGAACAAGAAGTCTGAAAAAATCCTTATTGCGCTGGCTGATATCAACGGAGGGTTCCGAAAAAAGTTCTTTAATAATCTTTTCTATTTTGTCCTTTGGGTCAAGGGTATAGTTCCAGGGGAGGGTTCCTGTTTGCAGGTAGTGGATAAGTATTGGCCAGCGGTCTGTTTTTTGCCCGGGCGTACCGGCATTATCTTTTTTTGCTGTTGTAAGTACTGATATTTCTTCGATGATTTTTTCTTCCAGAGTGGCGGCGATTTTTACTGTCAGATCTTCAATGGCTGTTCCGGTCATATCGATGGTAAGCTTTTCAATGCATACATCATAATTTTTGTATTTTTCACAGACAGCTTCTATCGCAGGAAAAATGTATGATTGGTAGCAGTCATGTGATATGGGTAGCGCTCTGTCGGCGCTTATCCCGGCGTTATGCCGGAGGGTAAAAGTCAAATGATGTATCAGGCTATCTTCCAAAATATTAACAATCGTTAATTGAATTTATTTTGTTTAATTATTTAATAAAATCATGGCAATTTACATTTTCTTTTTTTATCTTTGAATTTTTTTATAAAATTTTATCAGCGCAGTAATAAAAGAAACAGGTAAAAGCTATGATTAACAATGCATTGGCGTTTATAAAAAAACACTTGGGGGCCGAACTTCATGCGCGTATAGGTGTGAGCGAAGGAGATGTGGTAATTGACAGCATAAACAAGGAGGGTTCGTCTGATAACCTAGTAATTACTCTCATAAATATTGAAGAAGAAAAGTTTTACAAAGAGCAAAATCATTATAGGAGAAGCGAGGGGGAGGCTTCCGGGTTCCAAATTGTTAATCCGGAGATAAAACTTAATCTTTATATTCTTTTTTCGGCTCAAAAAAATGATTACAAAGAAGCGCTGAAACAAATTTCCTGTTTGATAAAAATTTTCCAGGGAAAGCATGTGTTTGAAAAAGAGGATTTTGCTAAATACTCGGAAATATCGGGACTTGAATCGCTGATTGTTGAATTGTTTCCCTTGTCGCTGGACCAAAACAACAGCTTGTGGCAAACCTTAGGCAACAAAATGGTGCCTTCGGTGATGTATAAGGTAAAAATGGTCAGCATACAGGACGACAAACCGGCCGGCGAAAGTTCCGAAATCAGAGCTATTGGTATTGATATAGCCCATAAATAATAACAGATGAGATGGTCGTTGTATAAAAAGTTTTTTTCCGTTGATTTCTGTTATCAGAAGAATAGCGCCACGGGCTCAACCAATCTGATGGTTATTCCTGCAGCCTCCACAATTGATTTGATGAGAAATTGCCATCTTGGATACCGCACTTACGAAGGCGGTATCCTGGTACATTTTGAGGGGACACAAGATCAGAACGATAGTGAAATGATCATCCCCTGTTTTGTGTCGGAAGGCCCGCTGGCTCTTTTTTTTAAGTTTTTTATCACTGATCCAGTACTGAAAAAAAATCTGAACTTTTTTCCTGATGCCGGCCATGAAAAGTATGGGTTTCCCCTGCTGTTTCTTGGACAAAAAAATGATGCTTCTATGGTATCAACTATGCTGGCGTATCAGCCCGTTGAATATAAACCGGCCCGGTTTTATCACCATATAAAAGCGGTGGAAGCCAGTCTCCCCGCGAATTGCGGGGCATGCTGCGAAGTAAAAGATGTTTTTGGGAAAACTGTTTATAAAAGCGCAGTCACTAAAACCATCACAGGAGATTTTGATTTTTGGATCGACCTGAGCGCGTTGCCTCCGGATATGTATTCCTTAACCGCCGGCAGCAAAAACGTAACTTTTTTTGTCGATACCGGCAGTGAATTTCAGGACTGTTGTGCCGTTGTCAAAATTATAAAAAATGAATTTTTACCTTTTAATACCCACTGGAACAAAGTGGATGAAGGGACAGATTATTTGAAATTTTCAAAAACGATATATCAAAAATAACATGTATTATAATTAAAAAACAAACAAAAAATTATGGCAACATCTTACAAAACACCGGGAGTTTATGTGGAAGAAATCGCAAAATTCCCTCCATCAGTAGCTGAAGTGGAGACTGCTATTCCCGCCTTTATAGGGTTTACAGCTCAGGCCAAAAAAATTCTTGACAGCGACCTGAAAGAAAAGCCTACGCGTATCACCAGCCTGCTGGAATATGAACAGTATTTCGGACAGGGTCCGGATTTTGTTCCGGGAAAAATTGAATTGGACAGTAATAATATGCCGGTGGCGGATAATTGCATGCTGACCAACAGTAAGTTTGTGCTGTACGACAGCATCCGCCTGTTTTACGATAATGGCGGCGGCGCCTGTTATATCGTGTCTGTTGGCACTTTTGGCGAAACCGAAGCGACCCTTTTTGCTGATAATACCAGATTTATTACAGGCCTTGATGCCCTCAAAAAATATGATGAGCCTACCTTGATAGTATTCCCTGAAGCTGTTGGGCTTTCCACCGATTCGCTTGGGGCCTTGCAACAAGCCGCCCTTAAGCAATGTGCGGAACTTGGCGACAGGTTCACCATCATGGATGTACAGGCACAGGATTCGCTCGATGAAGCGCTGGAGTCGTTTCGCAATTCGGTTGGCATGAATAACCTGAAATACGGTGCCGCTTATTATCCTTATCTCTCCACTATTTATTCCAAAAGTTTCCGGTTCCGCGACATTAATTCAAAATTGACGGTTAAAAACCGTCTGACGCCTACCGATGTGGACGAAAATGGAACCACTATCATCAGCAGGATAGAAGCGCTGGAAAAGGTTATCTCCGATAACGACAACCTCACGCTGGAATTCACTGGTACACTCACAGCCCTGCTGAACGAAAGTGATTTCAAGGAACTTTCTGACGATGACAAAAGCAAAAGATTGTGGAACCTGATACTTCAATTGGATGGGAAATTGGCCACGAACGGCGATGCCGATACCAGCGTGATCACCAACAGCGAATTGCTGACTGCTGCGGCCGGTGCGGTAAAAATCAATCTGCTGGACACAAAACTCATTAATCAGTTGATTTTCCTCAACGAAACTAATTTCAATACGGTAAAAGGCAACCTGCAAAGTACTTCGTTCAAATCGCTGGAGGTTCCTTCTGCCGATCCCGGCACAGGTAAAGGATTGATGGATATATTCAAGTCCGTGAAAATCTGTTTTTCGTTAGTCGTGCAGATGGGATCGGGTTATGAAGAAACCTACGAAAAAGCCATCATACCTTACATCCCGTTTTACAATAATGTCTTGAGTGTGCTGAATACCAAAGCCACCCTGTTGCCGCCGAGCGGCGCCATTGCCGGTATCTATTCTGCCGTTGACCGCGACCGTGGCGTATGGAAAGCCCCGGCTAATATCAGTGTCAATTCAGTTAACGGGGTCTCGGAGTTTATCAATGATGCCGTACAGGAAAATATGAATGTGGATCCCAATGCCGGAAAATCCATTAATGCCATAAGGCCGTTTACCGGAAAAGGTATTTTGGTGTGGGGCTCGCGCACCCTGGCAGGCAACGATAACGAATGGCGCTATGTGCCTGTTCGCCGCTTTTTTAATTTTGTGGAAGAAAGTGCTAAAAAGTCCACAGGATGGGCAGTCTTTGAACCCAATGATGCCAACACCTGGACCAGGATCAGGGGACAACTCGACAACTTTCTGAACAACCTCTGGAAACGTGGTGCCCTGGCCGGAGCCAAACCTGAACACGCCTATTATGTAAATGTAGGGCTGGGCCTTACGATGACAGCGCAGGACGTTCTCGAAGGTCGCATGATAGTTGAAATAGGAATGGCTGCCGTGCGACCGGCAGAATTTATCATTCTGCGGTTCTCACACAAACTTCAGGAATCTTAATTTTTAAAAACAACGTCTCCCTGGTTTTTCAGTGAGGATATCAAAAAAATTATTAGCAAACAATAAAAAAACGATTTATTATGTTAACAAAATATCCATTACCAGTATTTCATTTCAGAGTTGAGTGGGGCGGCAGCAGTATTAATTTTTCGGAAGTTTCCGGATTGAATGTCGAAACTCAAATCATAGAATACCGCGACGGTGCGAGCCCTGATTTTTCAACGGTAAAAATGCCCGGCCTGCAAAAATATGGCAACATCACTCTCAAGCGTGGAGCCATGCCGGGCGATAATGAGTTTTTCGATTGGTGGAATACACATCAATTAAATACCATCGAACGCAGAGACGTGATCATTTCCCTGTTGAACGAAAAACATGAACCGGTGATTACCTGGCGGGTACGCAATGCTTTCCCCGTAAAGGTGGATGGCGGCTCCCTGAAAGCCACCGGCAACGAAGTGTCTATCGAAACCCTGGAAATTGCTCACGAAGGTATCACGGTAGAACGTTAATAATCAGGCAGTCATGGCATTTTTTGAAAAGTACCCCTTAGTGGGGTTTCACTTCAAGGTAACTTTTCTTGAACTGGGCGGTGCTGAAATCGACTCGCGGTTTCATGAGGTGTCGGGATTAAGTGCAGAGCTTACGGTGGAGGAATTGGCAGAAGGCGGCGAAAACAGGTTTACTTACAAGCTTCCCGTGAAGGCAAAATTTCCAAATCTGGTGCTGAAAAGGGCCTTGTCACCCCTGCCGTCGGTGCTGGTCAAATGGGCCGAAGACGCAATTTATAATCTTGAATTCTGGCCCTGCACGGTGTTGGTTTCGTTACTCAACGATATGCACCTACCGGTAAAGAACTGGATTTTTTATTCGGCTTATCCGGTAAAAATTCAGGCTTCGGACCTCAAAGCGCAGGACAACAGCGTGATGGTGGAAACCCTGGAACTGGCATATAAATACTCAAAACAAATAAATATTATCTGACCATAAAAACAGAAAATCTTATGCCTGTACAGATCAATGAATTGGTGATACGTGCCGAAATTGTCAACGAACAAATGACCGCGCAAAACAATACACCAGCCATAAACAAAGTGAAAATTCAAAAAATTGTGGATGAGTTGGTAAAAATCAATAAAAATAAAAATGAACGATGAGCATTCTTAATGACATATTCCCCGGAAAGCTGACCAAGCTTACATTTAAAGCGTTTACCGACAATACCTTTACCCAGGAAGATACCGACGCCGGAGAATATACCGTAATGTTTAATCCGAGTTCGCTGGCTATGAGTCTTAGTGTGCAGACCGAACAACAACAGGCCCCCGGCACCACGTCAAGCGACATAAAATTTGTAAGTATCAAACCTCAGAATTACAATATTGAATTTGTTATCGACGGAACAGGGGCTGTCGGCGGGCTGCCTGTAGATGTGGCCGCGGATGTGATGAAATTTCTGAATGTGGTTTACCACTATAAGTCCGAAGAACATAATTCGCCAAATGTGATGATTAAATACGGGGCTGTGTTGCTAAAATGTGTACTGCTTGATGTTAATATTACCTACAATCTTTTTTCGCCCAGCGGCAAGCCCTTGCGGGCAAAAGTAAAATGCACCTTTGTCAGCACGCTCAACCCCGACCTGAGCCAGATGATCAACAGCCCCTGTTCGCCGGATATCACTCATAAACGGGTGGTGAAGCAAAACGAACAGCTAGTTTCCCTGGCAAATAAAATTTACAAGAGAAACGATTACTATGCCGAGGTGGCCGCCAAAAACAAATTAAATAATTTCCGAAAACTGAAACCCGGAACAGAAATTTATTTTCCTCCATTAAGCAAATAAACATGCCCGTTGAACCTTCTACCCATATTATTCCTTCCGGCGAAGTAGTTTCCTTTACCATACTTGTAGAAAATCAGGAAATAAATTCCGCTTATCAAATCATGAGCATTGCCATAATAAAGGAGTTTAACAGGATTGCTCATGCCGAAATAAAGTTGCTCGACGGCAGTTCCGCTGCACAGGATTTTGAAATCAGCAACAGCGATGATTTTATTGTCGGGAAAAATGTTGAAATCAAGGTGGGATATCATGGCGAAAATACCAGCCTTTTCAAGGGGGTTATTATCAGGCACGGCATCAAAATCATTGAAAACGAAGGCTCCTGCCTGAACATAACCTTAAAAAACAAAGCATATAAAAGCACTTTGGTGCGAAACAATAATGTGTTCAGCCATGCCGCCGACAGCGACATCATCCGGGAAATCATCAGTCGCTATGGGCTGGACAACGAAGTGGAGGCTACCGACGTGCGCCACGAATCGCTGATGCAGTTCAACTGTACCGACTGGGACTTTATAAATATGCGTGCCGAAGCCAATGCACAACTGGTTTACACTGCCGATGACAAGATCATTGTGAAAAAGCCCGACCTTTCAGCCGCCACCATGCTAACCCTGCAATACGGTGCTACCATGCTGGAATTTGAGGCAGACCTCGACGGCCGTACATCTTACAGCAACTATAAGGCCTCATCGTGGAATTTTCAGGAGCAGGAGTTAAAAGCCGTGGAGCAGGCTTCCGATACCAACGAGCTGGCACAGGGCAACCTCACTGCTGCAGATGTTGCCCGGACACTGGGCCAGGAACAGTTTAATATCAATATAAACACCTCTTTGTCCGACGAAAATGAAATCAATAAACTGACTGATTCGTTTGTTCAAAAAAATAATTTGTAGAGAATCAACGGCCGGGTAAAATCTTTTGGTATTCCTGGTGTTCAGCCAGGTGATATCATTGAGCTTCGCGGTGTAGGTGCGCGCTTTAACGGCCGGGCTTTTGTTACCGGTGTGTATCATGCCGTTGACGGCGGCTTGTGGCACACCGATATCCAGTTTGGTCTGAATGGCAGCACATTTGCCGAAAAATACGACAACATTGTGGAACGGCAGGCCAATGGCATGCTTCCCGCTGTCAACGGTCTGCAGACCGCTAAGGTTGAACGGCTTGAGGGCGATCCACTTGGCGAAGACAGAATACTAATTTTTTTGCCGGTGTTTCCCGAAGGGGAAAACACTTTCTGGGCCCGTATTGCCACACTTGATGCCGGCAACAGAAGGGGAACCTTTTTCCGTCCCGAAATTGGCGATGAGGTGGTTGTCGGCTTTATCGATGATAACCCTAATAATGCTGTAATTCTTGGCATGATGAACAGCAGCGCACTGCCGGCGCCAATAACGGCCCGAGATGCCAATAATACCAAGGGAATATATACCCGTGAAGGGATGAAACTGGAATTTGATGATGATAAAAAGAGTGTTCGTATAGAATCTCCACAGGGGAACAAGGTTAATCTGAGTGAACAGGAACAGGGTATTGTTGTTGAAGACCAGAACGGCAATAAAA
>Ga0116171_10003311_pt1 | contig 14957 bp, 9 predicted proteins | sample AD_JPNHW2_MetaG_FD_89798 | JGI IMG/M metagenome (GOLD analysis project Ga0116171, IMG submission 89798) | Active sludge microbial communities of municipal wastewater-treating anaerobic digesters from Japan - AD_JPNHW2_MetaG | ecosystem: Engineered > Bioreactor > Anaerobic > Digestate | place...
ACAGAAGCTTTATCCTGTCGCGCATAGTCCTGCAAATCCACACCGGGATGGATAATATCAACGAGATCGGGATCAATATTATATTCCCGTAGAAAAATGTCTCTGGTCAAGCTGGAGACGGCAATAAATTTTTTACAGTTACCTTCATAGACAAGTTTTTTTTCTACCCAGGCTGTGGCCAGATCGTAGAGACTCATCTGCTTGCGGCGGATATGGCGCACCCAGTATCTATGCGGAATGCCATGCAGCGTGAAAATATCGGCGCCAAAAATTCTTTCATGGCTGTGGACGAGAGAAAAATTGCCGCGCTCGATGCGGCGGCCGGCAAAATAAGCGAAGCTTGGAGTTGTCAGGAATTTAGGAAAGGAAATAATCGGCACTTTTTCGAAGGTGACCGGAGTTGTCGACTGTTCCCAGCGGTTGGCATACACATGAAAATCAAAGCCGGTTGTGGAGATGAGCCTGTCCGTCAACTCGGCGGCAAATTGCTCCGCTCCGCCCAGCAGTCCGTATTTTGGTATAACTACAGCAATTCTTTGCATAACAACAAGTTTACTTTAAAGATTTTGAGAGGACACCTGTAGCATAGAAAATAAGAAAAATCATGTTTTAATAAAGAAGCGTATATGATATCGAAAACGAGAATTCAAGGTGTGAGGTTTCTGTAATGCAACATTGCATAAAAATGTGCTGCAATGAAGGAATTTTCTCATGTATTTGTTAATTTAACATTATGGAAAAGCTTTTGGAAAAGTTTCCTCTTTCTGTCGCCATTATTACCAAAAATGAAGAAGAAAACCTGCGGCTCTGTTTGCAGAGCATCACTTTTGCGAGGCAGATTGTTGTTGTTGATTCCGGCAGCACTGACGCAACACTGGCGATTGCCGCCGAATTTGGCTGCGAAATATACAGAGAAGGATGGTTGGGATTCGGGCCGCAAAAACAGTTGGCGATTGACAAATGCCGTGAACCGTGGATTCTGGTATTGGATGCTGATGAGCGCATTCCCCGGGAAACAGCGGAGACTATAAAAACAATTATAACAAATTCTGCCATTCAGGAAGCCGGATTCAGCTTTCCCCGCAAGAACTATTTCCAGGGACGCTGGATCAAGCATGCCGGTTGGTGGCCTGACCGGATTATTCGATTGTTCCGCAAAGAAGCGGGCCGCATGACCGAGGCTTCCGTCCATGAAGCGGTGGAAGTGCAGGGTCTGGTCAGCCCTTTGGATACACCCATCGAACATTTTACGGAAAGCCGTTTGAGCAGGATTTTGCAAAAGATTGACAAGTACTCCACCCTCGGGGCTGAAGAAGCATTTAAAGAAGGAAAGAGATCTTCCACCGGTGGAGCTTTTCTGAGAGCAATTTTTACTTTTTTTCAGGATTACTTTCTGCGCGGAGGCATCCTCGACGGTATGCCCGGGCTTACCCTGGCGGTTACGGATTCCGTCAATAAATTTTTCAAGTATGCAAAATTAAGCGAACTTGCCGGAATAAACCGTGGCGGTAAATAATTCATGCAAGAACCATTAAGAGATCGTCAAGCCGGAGACATTGATGTGTCCGTGATCATTGTCAACTGGAATACGAAAGACCTTTTAAAGAACTGTCTCAACTCCGTTTATCAAACTATTCATGATCTGACCTTTGAAATTATTGTTGTTGATAACGCTTCCTCTGACGGCTCTCTGGAAATGCTCCAACAGAATTTTCCGGGAGTAATACAAATCGGCAATCAAGAAAATAGAGGATTTGGCGCAGCCAATAATCAGGCCTTTGCCGTTATGCAAGGAAAATATGCTCTGCTTTTAAACACTGATGCCTTATTGACACCGGATGCCGTAAAGCGTCTGTGGACTTTTGGTGAGGTAAACAGTGACGCTGCAATTGTCTGCGGACAGCTTTTAAATGCCGACGGGAGCAAACAGAACTCGATTGCCTCCTTTCCGTCTCTACTGACGTTGGCAGCCAATACTTCGGTTCTTGAATATATGTTTCCCCAAAAATTTCCTAGTAAAAGATATGAGCACGCAGGGCCAATTCAAGTTGATTCAGCTATCGGCGCCTGTATGATGATAAGAAAAAAAGCATTGGATGAGGTCGGTGTCTTTGACGAGCGCTATTTTTTCTTTTTTGAAGAAACCGATTTGGCTTATGCAATGCATAAAGCCGGTTGGAAAACTTATCATATTCCTGACGCATTCATTTATCATTTGCAGGGGCAAAGCATCGGCGGCAATGTGCGATCAAGAATTGAATTTTACCGTTCGCGGTATAAATTCTTCAGTAAATGGCACAGCCGCAGCTATTATCTTGCGGCAAGAGCATTGATTTTTGGAAGATTATTAATTAACTGGCTTTTTAGTGTTGCGGCGGTTGTTGTTACAGTGAGCTTGAACAAAAAACTGCGGCACAAATTCTTCGTCCATTCTCAATTGATTTTCTGGCATTTTAACCGCGAGCAGAGGTAAATTAATGTGTCCAAACCGGAAAGAGAACCCGCCATTTTTTCTTTCTTTTACCTCTTCCGAATCTGATTCTTCCGCTCAATGGTGTCGCGAGTGCACAAGAGCAAGTCACGATTTCCCATAAGTTGACTTGACTTTCCATAATAATTTCATTAAACAATGTCGCACTCATAGCGAGAATTTACAAGTTTATTAACGAATTTCCCTGACAGTTTCGCAACAGGTTCAAGAGGCAAAAAATGGCAACCACAATTACACAGAATAAACACTTTCTCATTCCCGTAATACTTTGCGGTGGTGCAGGTACCCGTTTATGGCCTTTGTCTCGGGATGAATACCCCAAACAACTCCTGCCCCTGGCGGGAACGGAGACGATGCTTCAGGCGACTATAAGGCGCCTTGACGGCTTTGTATGTGCAAATGTAGACCTGGCTTCGGCTCCGATAGTTGTTTGCAATGAGGACCATCGTTTCCTTGTCGCGGAACAAATCAAGGAAACGGGCAGTGAAGAAGTTTCTATTATCCTCGAACCTTGCGGGCGTAATACCGCTCCGGCTCTGACCGTTGCCGCACTCAGCGCAACCAAAAGCGGTCAGGACCCTCTCTTGCTGGTTATGCCTGCCGATCATGTTGTGGAGGACCAAACAGCCTTTCACCAAACCGTCCAGCGGGGCATTGCTCCTGCCCTTGCCGGGGCGATGGTAACTTTTGGTATCGTTCCTGTCCGGCCGGAAACGGGTTATGGTTATATTCAGGTGGACCGTCATAACCCCGTTGCTGATCGGGTTTTTCCGATTATCCGGTTTGTCGAGAAGCCGGATCGCGCCACGGCCGAAGCCTATCTAACCACTGGCGATTATTGTTGGAACAGCGGTATGTTCCTATTACGGGCCGGGACATGGCTTAAGGCTCTGGAGCAACTTCAACCGGCAATGCTGACTGCCTGCTGTACTGCCTTTGACCGGGGAAATCGTGGCCTGGATTTTCAGCGGCTGGATCGTGAGATCTTTTCCGCCTGTCCGGCCGATTCCATCGATTACGCGGTTATGGAAAAGATTACCGCCTTATCTGATTTAGCGATCCGCGGCGTCATGGCGCCGCTGGATGCGGGATGGTCCGATGTCGGAGCCTGGGACGCTGTCTGGCAGATCGGTAAAAAAGATGAATATGGCAACACCACCCAAGGGGATGTTCTCCTCGAAAATTCACAAGAATCCCTTATAGTGTCTACATCACGTCTTGTATCCTGTGTGGGTATTGACCGTATGATCATTGTTGAAACTCCGGATGCCGTCCTGATAGCAGATAAGGAAAAAGTCCAAGACGTAAAAAAAATTGTTATTGCCCTGAAGGCAAAGGGGCGGCGGGAAGGAGTCTCACACCGGAAGGTTTTTCGTCCGTGGGGATGGTATGATTCTCTGAATAAGGGAGAAGGCTTTCAGGTTAAGCGCATTATGGTCAATCCTGGTGCAATTCTCAGCCTGCAAATGCACCAACGTCGTTCGGAACACTGGATTGTGGTGCGAGGAACTGCCAAAGTTACCCTCGGAGAAGAGACACGTTTACTTACTGAGAATCAATCTGTTTTTATTCCTGTCGGTGAAAAACACCGTGTAGAAAACCCCGGAAAGATTCCTCTGGAAATAATTGAAGTCCAATCAGGAACATATCTTGGAGAAGACGACATAGTTCGACTGGAAGACCGATACGGACGTGAATAAAAAGGCGATCAAGGTATGATTCCAGATTGGTAATTTGTTCCACCGGCGCAATGTTTTAGAAAATGGAAATTAATCCTTAACAATATTAATAAGGAAAAATAACATGACTTCCTATGCCCAGAAAATAGCTCTGATTACCGGCGTCACTGGCCAGGACGGTTCCTATTTGGCCGAGTTCCTGCTTGAAAAAGGTTATATTGTTCATGGAATAAAACGTCGAGCCAGTCTCTTTAATACGCAGCGGGTCGATCACATCTATCAAGACCCCCACATCGAAAATGCTAATTTCAAAATGCATTACGGCGATCTCACAGATACCAGCAACCTGGTGCGGATCATACAACAGACACAGCCCAATGAAATTTATAACCTTGGTGCGCAAAGCCATGTAGCAGTAAGCTTCGAAAGTCCCGAATACACTGCTGATGTTGACGCTATCGGCACCTTGCGTATCCTGGAAGCCATCCGCATCCTTGGTTTGGAAAAAAAAACGCGCTTCTATCAGGCCAGTACCAGTGAGCTCTTCGGCTTGGTGCAGGAGGTTCCGCAGAAAGAAACTACCCCATTCTATCCTCGCAGTCCTTACGCAGTGGCCAAGATGTACGCCTACTGGATCACCATTAATTACCGGGAGGCGTATGGTCTCTATGCCTGCAACGGCATCCTCTTCAACCACGAAAGTCCGCGTCGTGGTGAAACATTTGTTACTCGCAAGATCACCCGAGGATTGGCCAACATCAAAGAAGGACTGGAAGAGTGCCTTTATATGGGCAACATTGACTCTCTGCGCGACTGGGGGCATGCTAAAGATTATGTACGCATGCAATGGCTGATGCTGCAGCAGGAACAGCCGGAAGACTTTGTCATTGCTACAGGTATTCAATATAGTGTACGGCAATTTATTGAAAAAGCGGCTGCGGCGCTTGGCATGCAATTATGCTGGGAAGGGGAAGGTGTTCATGAAGTTGGCTATTGGATCAACCCGCCAACAGGATCCGGCTGTTCCCGAAAGAAAGCCATTATCCGTATTGATCCCCGCTACTTCCGTCCTACCGAAGTTGAAACCCTGCTTGGGGATCCCAGCAGGGCAAAAAAGAAACTGGGCTGGGAACCGGAGATAACTCTCGACCAGATGATAGAAGAAATGGTTGCCTGTGATCAGGCTCAAGCCAGACAACATGCGTTGCTGGTGAAGAATGGTTATCAAGTTACAGTCTCCGTTGAATAAAAAAACTGGAAAAGAGCAATTGTTGGAAAAGCATCTTGGGCGGAATGGGCGCTTACTTAAAAATATTTGACTTCTTCAATTAGTTTATATATGTACAACGCGTTCGGCTATTTGATCATGCAAGCGTCGATGAATGGTTACGGCCTTTTCCCGAAATATTATTCCATTCCCAAGATCAATGATGATATCGCGGCGGCGAGGAAACTGTGTCATAAATAGTTGCTGTTATAGTCATCATACTGGCGAAGGCTGGTATCCGGAACGTTTTAAAATACCGGATCCCCATGTCTACAAACCGTGTCGTTAATAAAAAGATATTTCCTGCATATTACGTATGGTGTGTCGCCGCCGGTGGGAGTGCAAGGGGTGGGTGTCCTTGATATGGCCGTAATTTTAATCAGTTAAATATAAAAGCACTCGATCTGTCTCCGTCATTACGTAATAATTCCGCCGGTGGAGCCAATATCAGGAAAATAATAAAAAAATGGCACTTGAATTGGAATAGGAATTGCTTGCAAAAACAATATAGGGGTGTATTAAGATACACCCGTTTTAGTTAGAGAGGTTACAAGAGTAAGAAAATGGATTTAGGACTTCTGAGTTTATTAATGATTGCCCGGCATCATGGCATTGCTGCAGATGAAGCCCAGTTGCGGCATGAGTTCGGTCAGAAACTGTTTACGGTGGAAACGATTCTTTTAGGCGCCAAGCGTCTGGGGATGACGGCCAGGCTCGTTACACAGGACCCGGATCGGCTGGACCGTGCGCCTTTGCCTGCCGTCGCCTTGGATAAGGAAGGAAACTTCTTCATCGCCGTACAATATGGTTATGACGGCGGAGACAAAACCAAACCCAGAATGATCATCCAGCAGCCCGGTACCTCCACAGCTAAAGTTCTGACCCAGGAGGAGTTCCTGGAGCTTTGGTCGGGCCAGTTCATTTTCTTTACTTCCAAAATGACTTACCTGCGCGATCTCTCGAAGTTCGATTTCAGCTGGTTTATTCCGGCAATCGTCAAGTACCGGAGGCTGTTGGGCGAGGTCATGTTGATTTCCTTTGTACTCCAACTCATCGGCCTGATAACCCCTCTCGGTTTTCAAGTGGTGATGGACAAAGTTCTGGTCAATCGCGCCATGCAGACACTCACCGTCATCGGCGTCGCATTACTTTGCGCCGCTCTCTTTGATGCCGTTCTTTCCGGAATCCGTACCTGGATCTTTGCCCATACCAGCAGCAAGATTGATGTTGAACTGGGGGCAAGGCTCTTCCGGCATCTGCTCTCTCTGCCGCTCGGCTATTTCCAGGCCAGACGAGTCGGCGATTCGGTGGCGCGTGTTCGTGAGCTGGAAAATATTCGCTCGTTCCTCACCGGAAACGCCATCACATTGGTGATGGATGTCATCTTCTCATTTGTCTTTATCGGCGTCATGTACATATACAGTCCCGCCCTTACGCTGATAGTTGCGCTCTCCATTCCGGTGTATTTCATTATATCGATGGCCCTGATTCCAATGTTGCGCGACCGTCTGAATGAGAAATTCAATCGCGGCGCGACCAACCAGGCCTTTCTGGTAGAGTCGATCACCGGGATCAACACGCTCAAGTCAATGGCTGTGGAGCCGCGCTGGTTCGATAACTGGGAAAAGCAACTCGCTTCCTACGTGTCCGTCGGTTTGAGCGCCAATAACATCTCCATGCTTGCCACTACCGGAATCACTATGGTCAGCAAGCTTGTGACCGTGGGCATCATCTGGATGGGCGCGTCCCTCGTGGTGGAAGGCAAATTGACCATCGGCCAGCTTGTTGCTTTCAACATGCTTTCCGGCCAGATATCCGGCCCCATCGTGCGCATTGCGCAACTGTGGACATCGTTCCAGCAGGTTGGTATTTCCATGGAGCGGCTGGGAGATATTCTCAATGCGCCGCTGGAAGTCGTCGGCCAGAAAACCCGTATCCCCCGCCTGGCGGGCGCTATCGAGTTCGACAAGGTGACTTTTCGCTACCGGCCGGACGCTCCGGATGTTCTGCGCAGTGTCAATCTAAAGATTGTCCCGGGGGAAGTGATCGGTATTGTCGGCCGCTCCGGTTCAGGGAAAAGTACGCTTGCCAGGCTGGTTCAACGGCTGTACGTGCCGAATCTAGGCCGTGTTCTTATTGACGGGCAGGACCTTGCTATTATCGATACCACCTCATTGCGTCAGCAGTTGGGGGTTGTTTTGCAGGAAAACGTCCTTTTTACCGGTTCCATCCGGGATAATATTGCTTTGGCCAATCCCGCCTTGCCCATCGAACCGATTATCGAAGCGGCGAAGATGGCCGGGGCGCATGATTTCATCTGCGAACTGCCGGAAGGCTATGACACCAAAGTCGGAGAACATGGTTCTTCCTTGTCCGGCGGACAGTGCCAGAGAATCGCGATTGCCAGGGCGCTGATCACTAATCCCCGCATTCTGATTTTCGATGAGGCCACCAGCGCCCTGGATTATGAATCGGAAAGGGTGATTCAGCAGAATATGCAAAATATCTGTGCGGGGCGTACGGTGTTGATCATTGCTCATCGGCTTTCCGCCGTCCGTCATGCGAACCGCATTCTGGTCATGGAACGGGGAGAAATCGTCGAACAAGGTTCGCATGAGGAATTAGTGGCGATGAAGGATGGTATTTACGCCCATTTGAATCAGTTACAATTTGGATTGCAGGACAGCAGACTGCAGGTGGTGAAGGAAAAATGAGTATTAAACACAGGTTGGAGGCCCAATTGTTGCTCCTCCGCCATTATCGGAATACTTTCGCGCATTTCTGGAAAAATCGGGATCGGCTGGGAGGCAATCTCTTCACGGAGGATGAAGCGGAATTTTTGCCTGCCGCCTTATCACTGCAGGAAAAACCGGTTTCCCTGGCCTCGCGATGGGCAGCCGGAGTTCTTATGGCATTGGTTGCTGCTCTGTTTATCTGGGCAATTTTCGGCCGTATGGACATCATTGTGAGTGCGACCGGCAAAATAATTCCCAGTGCACGCACAAAAACCATAGCCTCTATTGAAGTGGCCAGTGTCAAAGCACTCTATGTCGAAGAAGGGCAGCCGGTCAAAAAAGGAGATGTGCTGATTGAACTGGATGCCAGTGCGGCCTCCGCTGATCAGGAAAAGGCGATGAACAGCACGGAACAGGCGCTTTTGCAGGTAGCGAGATCGCAGGCGCTGATTGCGGCGATTGACAGCCTTAAACCGCCGAAGCTCGGAGCCGTTAGCGGCGTTTCGTCCGAAAAACTGCAGGAGGCGCAAAAACATGTGACCGGCCAATTTCAGGATTTTATCACCAAGCTCCGACGAATTGACGGAGAGATCCGCACTTACACTCAGGCCCTGCCTCTGGCGACACAACAGGCTGCGGATTACAAGGAACTGGCCAAAACCAATGACGTTTCCCGGCACGCGTATCTGGAAAAAGAGCAGGTACGGATCGAGCTGGATGGTAAACTAATGGATGCAAGAAACCGGCGCGCCGCTCTGATTGCCGAAATGAAGCGCTCAGCCTACGATGCCCGGACGGAAGGAGAAAGAATTGTTGGGGTTTCTCAGCCTGATGTTCAACGGGCGGCTTTTCACCGCAGGTTGCTTAAACTTGTTGCCCCGGTGGATGGCACGGTTCAGCAATTGCAGGTGCATACCGTCGGAGGAGTGGTGCCCGCAACCCAGCCGTTGATGTTGATCGTTCCCAGGGAAGATCACATTGAAGTTGAAGCCATGGTGCAAAATAAGGATATCGGATTTGTCAAAGAAGGCCAGGCCGCCGCAGTCAAAGTCGAGGCCTTTCAATACACCAAGTACGGCCTGATTCCCGCCCGCGTGACCCACATCTCACGCGATGCCGTCAAAGATGAGAAGATGGGATTGCTGTATTCAGTCATTGTGACGCTTGAAAAATCTTTCATCACAGTCAATGGCCGCGATATCAAGTTGATTCCGGGCATGTCCGTTGCTGTGGACATCAAGACGGGAGATCGTCGCGTCATTGAATATGTCTTGAGTCCGCTCATCCAACTCCAAAGGGAGAGTCTGCGTGAACGTTAACCTGAGGGTTTTGAAGAAGGCGCTGACACAACTGAATCAGCAACTCACATTTGTCAGTCCCGCGAATGCAGGAATCCGGTATTATCAAAAATTTGCTGGATTCCGGGTCAAGCCCGGAGTGACGAAAAAAGGAGTGTTGAAAAGGTCTTTAAGCGCGGTGGCAATGGCAATAGTTGTGGCGGTGCTGGCTTCTCAAGCGCCTGCCTTTGGTTTTGAACTCTATCCCTTCTTTGACGACCCGTTGTATACCAAACCCGATGTGCTTAAAAAAGGTGTCATCCTGCCGGGAGATAAGGCGCCGTATTCCTGCCCGGCGCTGCAGGATTTTTCCCGTCCGCTCTCATTGGGAGAGGCGGTGGATATTGCGCTGTGTAATAACCCGCAAATCAAATCCTCCTGGGCGAATATCAAAGTTCAGGCCGCAGCCGTCGGTGAGGCGCGCGCCGCCTATCTGCCTACCGTGAATGGATCGTTGAACCGAACAAAGGACAAGATAGATTATTCCGACAGCCGCTATCCCGACAGCGACATCTATCGAACCACGTTTCAGGGGGGATTTTACTGGCGCCTCTTTGATTTCGGGGGCCGGGGAGCCGGCCGTCGGGCGGCCGACAGTTTATTAGCCGCAGCGCTGGCCAGCCACAATGCCACCCTGCAGCAGGCATTGTACGATGTAACGCAGGCCTATTTTGACGCCATGGCGGCCAGGGCAGCTCAGAAAGCAGCAACGGAAAGTGAAGAGATCGCCCGGGCCATTCTGAATTCCGCAAAAGTACGTGAAGAAAGAGGGGCCATTGCTCAAAGCGACCGGTTGCGGGCGACAACTGCTCTGGCCAATGCTGAATTAGAACTTAATCGTGCTCATCGCGATTACGGCAAAGCACTGGCCGTACTGGGACAGATTCTGGGAGTGGCGGGCAATACCGTAATATTAATGCCGGAAGATCTTCCCGAAAATGCCGGCCAGATCGGCAGGGACTTAAACAGTTGGATGGAAGAGGCACAAAAAAATCATCCCGCCATTGTTGCGGCCAGGGAAGAGGTTAAGGCGGCTCACAATAAGGTCACGGTAGCTCGTTCGGCCGGTCTGCCGACAGTTAATTTTTCCGCGAACTACTACAAAAACACCAAGCCAGGCGAAGCCGTTACCCAGACGGAAGCAACGGAGACTACCATGGGGATTGGCTTGAACATACCTTTATTCGATGGATTTTCCAATACTTATAAGATTCGGGGTGCCGAGGCCCAGGTGAAGCAGAAAACAGCGGCGTTGGCGGATACTGAAAACCGGATTGCCCGGGAACTTATCAGGGCTTACGTCGATGCCACCTTTGCTCTGAAGAATCTCGATGCCTCCGCTAATCTGCTAAAAGCAGCCCGGGAATCATTAACCGTTTCGCGGCGTCGCTATAACAAGGGGGCCGCCGATATTACGGAGGTTCTTAATACGCAATCGAATCTGTCCGATGCAGGACGTGAACGCGTTCGTTGTCTGGCCGAATGGCATTCCGCGCGCTTAAGGCTCCTGGCCAGCGCCGGCCGGATGGGAAGATCGGCTGCCCTGGCGGAAAAATCGGCCCGCTGCGAGGAAAAATAAAAAAAACAATAAATAACTTAAATATGCATTAAAAATGAAAATTTTTACTTGACATGTACTTAAGTTGGTACTATTAATACACTTTAAAGCGATCGGCTACGCCCCCTTGCATTTAAAATATTTAGCCAGCTCAATAAACTGAGTATTTGCTTGACATTTTGTTTTGAAGGTGTAAAGAAAACTATAACCCTGCCGATATAGGGTATAATTTAATTAATGCTGGTGCAGCGCGTCTAACGCTTCTTTATATAAAGTATATGCAGCATTGCTGCATATTATGTGCATTTCATGGTGTGCCAGGCGTATAAGGAATATCTGACGCACTACACTAGATTCCAGTGTAAACAAGAGTTATGATTTTAAAGAGTGTTCAAAATATATCTCTGTTTGCAACAGAGAACTTCTATAGAGTTATATTAAACATCTCGAAGGGAGGTTGGAATAGCAAATAACTTATTGAAAATACTGTTATAAAAACCTAATGGTGTAAGGCGAGGGGTGTCTGGCAAAACGGCGTCAGTTTAGAACAAAATCTAAATTTTTTTAAATACAGGAGGAATAATAATGGCTTTAACTACAAGTGATCAAGTTCAAGAATTGTATATAGCGTATTATGGGCGTCCGGCTGATCCGGAGGGATTGGAATATTGGACAAATCAAGCAGATAGTTTGGGTGGCGTAAGTGCAATAGTCAATGCTTTTGGTTTTTCCCCGGAGGCCACTGCTCTGCACGAAGGGATGAGTACCGAGCAATTGGTTGAAAGTCTTTACGAGCAGCTCTTCTCTCGCACGGCCGAGCTGGAGGGTCTGCAATACTGGTCCGGTCAGATTAAGTCTGGTGCATTGAACCTGCAAAACCTTGCGTGGACAATGATAAATTCTACCTCAGCTGCGGACGCCGCTGTGGTTGCCGAAAAGCTGAAGGCTGCCAATGCATTTACTGCGGCCGTTGACACCTCCGAAGAGTATATTGCCTACGGCCACAATGGCTCCCTCCCCTTGGATACCGGCCGTACCTGGCTGTCTTCCGTCAAAGATGCCACTTCCGAGGCTGCCGCGGAAGCCACGATTGACAGCACTTTAAGCCAGATTGTGGCCGGGAGCGGGGCGAATGTTGGTGAAAACTTTGTACTCACTACAGCTATTGATAACGTTCTTGGTACTGCCAAAAACGACACCATTATAGGTTCTATGGACGATTCAGGATCCGATTCTGTTTACACAGTCAACCCGGGCGATACAATTAACGGCAACGGAGGAAATGACACCTTCAAGGTTATCATGAATGAGTACGACTCTGACTTTCATTTGAATGCTGTTAGCATTTCCAATGTGCAGAATCTGCTGATTAGTGACCCCACTGATTATTTTGATTCGTATATTTATCTTGATCCTGCCAATACATTTACGAGTGTTACATTGGAAGGTACTTATGATGCAGAAATCTATGGCATCAATGAAGGTACGGCAGCGAAGTTTGTAGTGGATCCGGGTACCGGTGACTATCAATACGGATATTTTGAGTACAATCCCACTACCGCTGCCACAGTTACATTTAATGATACTTTTCAAGGTAACGCAGGAAGTAATTATTATAATTATGCAGAGTTTGATCATGGTTATAATGACGGGTATGAAAATGGCCTGGCCAATGCCACCACGATTAATTCTACGTTGAATCTTCTTAATTTAAATTCGGCAAATGGATACTATGATTGGGCTGAACAGTATATTTATGCGGGAAATGCGGGAAATGCGAATGCTGTGATTACTGCAAACGTCAATGTTCAGAATGCTACCTCAGATGGAAGCGAATACAGCGGCGCGGACGTTTATATTTACCAGGAAGGTACCGCTACGGTAACTGCCAATATCAACATCGCCAACTCCGATTCCGTCTATCTGGATGTCTATGCGGACGAAAATGGATATGGTACGGTTTCGCCCACGGGTGTCGCCAATATTACCCTGTCAAATGTTACAGATACTTATGATGGCTCGGAAATTTATTTGGAGGACTTCGGTACCGTCAATGTCACGGTGAATGGTGCATCCAAATTTGATGAATTGGCTTCTTATTCAAGCTCTGGAGCAGATTATACTTCCCAGGCCATAAATATAGTTGCCAATGCCGATTTGACCTTGGAATCCTTGGATGTAGCGGATGAAGGAAGTGATCTCGTTACCATATCCGGCGCCGGCAATGTCACTATTAATGACTATGACGGTACTTATGATGCTTTATCAACCACCGTCAGTGACAAGATCGATGCTTCCGCCTTGACGGGGAATTTATATGTTGAAGTTTCAGAACCAATTAACTCAATTATCGGCGGCAGCGGCGACGATACCATCATTGCCGATGATGTAACAACTTTCGGCGACGCAACCCAGGGCGGTCTTGTCCTCACCGGCGGCAGCGGAACTGACACGGTTGGCTTCTACCAGGCAGATTATACAGGTACGATTGCTGCAGGTTCTGCCACTGCACGTGCCGGGATCAGCGGCTTCGAAGCATTGGCTCTGGTGGATGCATTGGGCACGGCTACTTACGATCTGTCCGCAATCAGCGGCATTGCCAGCTTTACGGCGATGGACGGTATTGCTGCCGGTAATACAGCCACGGTCAGCAATATCGGTGCCGATGCGACAATCACGCTGGCCGGTGATTTGGTAGCCAATAACGGCGCTCTGAGCGGTACATTGAAGACCGACGGTACGAACGACAGAACGACCTTGGTGTTGAATTCTGACTTTGCTGATAATAATGATACTACCGCTGATGCTACGGCTGTTTCCAGTACGGTGGATCTATCTGAAGTTGAAAAGCTGACTGTTAACGCTACGGGTAATCAAACAGCTATATTTACACCGGTAACAGGCTACAAGGCAGATTATGTTGACTATACCCTGGGCCTGACCGATGATTCATTGCAGGCACTGACCATTACCGGTGACCAGAAACTGGAATTCACTTCCGCTATAACCCAACTGAAACTGGCCTCTATTGACGCTTCCGCTAACACTGGTGGCGTAACCATTGATGCCAGTGCAGCCGATACGACTGCCAACGGCGCCGTAGCGCTGACCATCAAAGGGTCCGCAACGGCAGCCAATACCTTAACCGGTACGCAGAATGTGGACACCATTAGCGGTGGCGCCAAGGCTGATACGATTACCGGCGGTTTAGGTGGAGACACGCTGACAGGCGGAGCCGGGAACGATACCTTCATTTATGCTTCGGCCAGTGAATCGACAATTACCGCTGGCGAGACGGACACCATTACTGATTTTAGTGCCAATACTGTTGGTGATGCAACTACCGGCGCGGTTCAGGCAAATGCTGATTCGACAAAGTGGACCGGCGATGTTATTGATTTGTCGGCGGTTCCAACGCTTATTGCGTCGCAAATCAAGGTCGGTGTATACACCAACGCGGCTGATTGCCTCACGTTTATCGCAAACGACTCATCGGTTCCGGGCTTTGCCTATGCTGCTCTTGACTCAAGCACCGGCGCTCTCTACCTCGACACTAACAATGATCAAGTAGCTGATATGTACATGAAACTGACAGGTGCAACAACCATCACGGCTGCAGCATTCAAGATGGCGTAAGGGTATTATAAGATTATTGGAAAAAGTTGAGGAAAGACATCAGCCTCAGCCTTTTCTGCTCTAACCTAAAGACCTCGCCCCTGCATTGGGGGGTGAGGTCTTCATTTAAAATCTACTATGTATATTCCGTAGGTATTCCGGGGACATAATACAGATTATTCTTGACATCCGATCACGAAGTTGATGCCCGATTATTATTCCAATTATTCGTAATATCTTTATAGCATGCATACAAAATAGAACTTTTCTGAAAA
>Ga0116171_10003312_pt1 | contig 14957 bp, 8 predicted proteins | sample AD_JPNHW2_MetaG_FD_89798 | JGI IMG/M metagenome (GOLD analysis project Ga0116171, IMG submission 89798) | Active sludge microbial communities of municipal wastewater-treating anaerobic digesters from Japan - AD_JPNHW2_MetaG | ecosystem: Engineered > Bioreactor > Anaerobic > Digestate | place...
AAACCCTATCCTCGTTCAGATGAAATCGTGGATGGACGAACAGATCATCCTCGTTCCGCCAAAGAGCGCCATTGGTGTGGCCATGGCCTATACCCTCAACCTCTGGCCGCGACTGATCCGCTACATCGATGATGGCCGTTTCCACATTGACAATAACCTGATCGAAAACTCCATCCGGCCCGTGGCCCTTGGAAGAAAAAATTATTTATTCGCCGGTTCTCATGAGGCCGCCCAGCAGGCAGCTGTCATTTATTCCATCCTGGCCACCTGTAAGCTCCACGACGTGGAACCTTTCGGGTATCTCACCAAACTTCTTTCCATCATCCCCGACTTCCCGGCTAATCAATTGCACACACTTCTGCCCGGGCAAAAATAGCCATCAGCCGCCAGCTTGAAAAGATGCTCGTGGCCGAAGGGATACCTTAAAATGTTGCCATTATCACTTTCATCATACGAGATTGTTGAACTGGGGGTTCCAAGTGATCCAATAACATTCGTTAACCTTAAATATGTCGGATCATAGCCAAATGATTCAATCAGATTTCTGGTCACATCGCGACGACTTGTAATCAGTTTGGAATGCATATCATGTTCATAAATATAATGGAATACAGGATTATCACTGCCAACTCCTCCTGACTCAATGCTTTCTATTATATGATCATCCGGGTCATAAGTTTTTATTGTTCGAATCCCGTTTCCATAATTATACTGCTCAACCTGTTCAAGCGCATTGAATTGTTCATTTTGGTAAATCAATGATTTAGTATTTGCATTTTTTATATCGTTAAGGTAGCCATTGTGATATGAATACAATAATGCAAATCCGGGACCTGAGATTGATGGGTACGTAACTTTTTTTATAAAACTATTTGCATCATATTGATAACAAGTGTTGTATGTGGACCCATCAATTTCCTCAGCCTTTTTTATCACCCTTCCGTATTGGTCATAAGCGAAGGCAATATTTATCCCATTATACCCTTCAATTTCAGAAAGTTTCCCAATGGCATTTTCTCCATCATAAAGATAATCAATTGAGCCATCAACAGGGTTTGAAACAGATACAACCCTGCCTAAAAGGTCGTAATTCAAGGATGTGGTGATTCCTTTGTTATCGGTTTGGCTCAACATTAGACCTAAGGAATTATACTCGTACTGTGTTACTCCAGACGATGGATCAGAAAGACTAGTTTGATAACCATAATCCGGATCATATCCGAAAGTTGTCTCAGTGCCTGAAACGTTTATCTTTCTAATTTGGCCATGGGAGTTGTAGGAATAGTCGATAATATTCGCGCCGTTCTGTTCAATTACCTGACGAAGTTCCCCGAATTGATTATAAGACTTGTTAACGGTTTGCTGGGTAAAGTTATCAGTAAATATTACTGAACTAGATGAATAGGAAAAGCTTTGATCAATCGAAGGAGAGGTTATCTTGGTGCACCGGAAAAGAGGATCTTCATAGGAGTAATCAATCCAATTGATGGGAGCGGATGATGAAATGTAATGTGGTTCCGAACTTTTATCGATAAGTCCATAATCATTGTAATGTGTCTCTTCAATAATCTCATCTTTAAAACCCATATGTCGTTTCTCCACCTGTCGCCCAAGGAAATCATAATAAACGGTCACCGGGGCCAGACCGCTCGAAGTAATAGTTTGATGATAAAGGGCATTTTGATGACTTCCGTTATTGTCCCAGCCAAGGATAATTGTTTGAAGGGTTCCTTGTGGGAAAGCAGTGTTTTTCAATCTTCCAAATTCATCGTATGAAAATCTTGTCTTAAGGTTATTTATATCTGTGTTCTGGAGTACCCCACCGAATCTACCATCATAGTTCGTCAAGGTGACTTGATCTAGAGCATTGGTATGCTTTGTAATAAACCGCCCTTTGGAATCGAACTCCATGGTTTCCTCCCTTGCCTCGACATCAGTAGCACTTACGTCAATTTTCAACACATTTCCGTATGCGTCATATTCCGGAAATGAAGTTGTTAATTGTTTTGGAAGTCCCGGACTTTGAATAATTGAACTAATTAATCCTAAATTATCTCCTTCCTGAAAATAACTGTATGAAAAATGTCTTTCTATTGGTTCTTCGCCCATGCGCTTGGTTGAGGTGTTGACTTCACTTATTTTTGAGGGACACCAACCCCCTACTTCAACATATTTATAATTAATAGTTTCTGTTCCGTCTGTTCCGTTTACACTTTTAACAATCTTAGAAATATTTCCATTCATGAGATCCTCAGGAGTTGTGTATTCATATGTAGTTGAGTAAGTGTTATTAGTAATAAAGTTCTCTTCAATAACTGAGGATGGATATAATATGAAAATTCCAGGAATATCACAATTTAACTCATTGGTCAAAGTTTTTCGATTTAGCATCGTTTCGATTGGTTTTGCAACAGTAGTGCTTTTCTCAGCAAAAACGCTAATTTTATTAAGTAGTTCATTTTCCCTGGTAATTATCTCACCCGTAGAATTTTCTTGTATCGTCTTTGTAAACCCTAGAAACCCGCGGCCTAATCTATTAATAATAGCATCTTCATATTTGTATTGCCGCGTAACAAATGAAGATAACCCTGTCGGATATCTGACCGACTTCACTACATTTCTTGTAGAGTTATAATTTGAGTTGGGGTAATCTGAATCAAGGTCATGATTCGTTAATAACGATATTTCTTCTTCTCCCTCCAAATGTTTTTCGCAAAGTGGGGCATTTTCAATTTCAATAGCATTATTTAAACCATCCTTTATGCATGAAATTACAGCATTCCTATCCTTACGATGAAGATTAAAAATCTTTACCGGAGAAGCGACTTCATATCGCGGATTTGATGGTGGAGCAATTATTTCATATTTGTTATATGATATCTCAACTGCGCCATCACCATTAAAATCGCCAAGATGAAAGAATTGATCATTCTCAGAAGCTCCTTCAAAAAACGTATCTTCAAATTTATAAAACTCAAAATTTCCAAGACTGTAATATGTGTTGATTTGAACCCAGTTAGAGCTGTAGATCATTTCTACAAGGTCAGTTTTATTATCACCATTTAAATCAATATTATTGGCATTTCTCTTAAGAAAGGATGATCCTTGAGTTTGCGCAAGGGTAACCTCATGGGCAATAAATGTGGATCCATTAAAGTGCAAAATACTTTTACCTTGACCGGCAATATTACACAGTAAATCACTCTGGTTGTCACCATTAAAATCACCAACCTCCACAATCCAATAATCAAGAGTAGACATTTGAAAAATGGGAGATAAGGGAATATGAGGCAATGCGTATGGATCATAGAAAGCAATATTATCATCATTTTGAAGTAGGAATTCGTCTTTACTGTCTCCATTAAAATCTCCAATAAATGTAGCACGACCAAATTCATCTATTTCATTCGTCGTAAAAGTAAACGTATTGTTGGGATAATCGACTAATATCCAAGATTGCTGAGTTGAAGTAACTTCATTAACAATCAAGATCTCATGACGCCCATCACCAAGAAAGTCACCGGTAAATAATCCTATATCATTAGTAAATGGAATATCTCCCAGATTCATATAGTTGGATAAATCAATTTTCATAAACCAGGGACCTTGTGGGTGTTCAAATCCCATGTTTAATAATAAAATGGGATGGTATGTACATAAGCCAGGCCAATAATTATCAAAATTATTGAGTTGGAAAATTATATCATCAAGTCCATCACCATTGATGTCAACAATCTTTAAGGACCTAATGTTTCTCCCTTCTACATGTGCATTTATAGGGATAAAGGCTTGTTCATAAATGACAGGTCGAGCATTTGTTCCTGGTATTGAGAGTTGAACTGTTATTTTAGCGTTCTCCTCTCCTTGACAACTGTTTTCGATATTGATATTGGTAGGATTATTCAATGTCAAATAGTCATCCCACCCATCTCCATTAAAGTCTCCTACATACAACTGTGTTCGAGCACCTGTTGGATCCGGTGAATTTGGATACGGACCACCATGATCATAGCAGGTTGGCGGAGAATACCGACCCGGAATTGTATATGGTTTATCTTCAATAGTGAAAGGGAAAGTTCCTGTATTATTAGATGTGAAAACAGTCGAATTGTAACATTTATCATTTAGTCCATATTCTGTGATCTGGTTGATGCTCGAGTAGAACGAAACTTGATTGTCATTCTCAACATAATCAAATTTATATCTATGTGTTACATTTGATTCAGAAGTGATTTTTGCACCAGTCAATAGTAAATCCTTTGTCACCTCTTTCCCAACAACACATATGGTCGTAATGTCATTGCGCTTGCCATAATAGAATCTGACTTTATTATAGGGCAGGAGGTTCGTTTTGGAATTCCCGGTATAGCTTATTTCATTTATAAGAACATCATTCAGATGATGTAAATAGTTGAATTCGATATAATTACCTTGCTGATCTTCAATTCTGCTTAAAAGCCATTGATATACTCCATTTAATTCTGGAAGAATATACTTTGAGTTTTCTGTACCTCCATAGTATAATTTTTTCCCATCTTTTGTCTCAACAATAAATGAATCAGGTCCTTGACCAAAAGATCCCACAGAAGTAACCTGAACAAACGATTCCATTTCAGTATGATAGATGCATCCATCCTCACCATATTGGCCACTGATTGCCGTTAACCTGTTCCCATCTAGATCAAACCGATCAGTATAGTCCATTTTTATTCCTTCAACAACGCCATCCTGTATGATTGTTTTTGTTGTCCGGCTTATCGCCGATAACCCTTGAGTGCACCACCCTTTCCCCATATATCCAGAAAAATTTTCCTTACTGCTATTATATGTGAAGGACAATTGTGGAACCATACTATTTGTTCCTGGAGGTAAGACCAACGGAATATCATAAACGGCAGCGCCATAATCATTAACATGAAACTTTGCCGATGTCGCACCAACCTCACGATCTAAATTTAGCTCTCTCTGACAAGTCACAGGGCTTTGTAAATACTCGACATCAAGGATAAGATAGGGATCAATTCTTGCTTCTAAACTTATATTCTGTTCAGGATTATATTCCGACCCATTTTGGAATTCAATATACTCAACTGCTTCAAAAATATGATCTCCTTGCGGCACTTGATTTAAACCATTGAAAATAAAGGAAGTGCCCTGATGTAATTGAGGTTGCCCAGCGACCTGTAGGTATAGACAAATGAAAATCAGCCAGGGTAAAATTTTTTTCATAATACCGGTTATTGAACAGTTGAATACAAGCAATTACCTGGAGTTCATTTTTATAGATAGCATTTCAATTAATTCTTGTTGCTTTTTAATTTGTTTCTGCTGTTCAATGATATAAAGCGTTAATTCCTCAACTTTTTTCAATAATCCCGCTGTGACCGAAGCAACGTCAACTCCATCTTTGCTGACTTCCGAAGCAGATGGAACTCCTGGTAGATGTTTATGGTCATTAATGAATTTACTAACCTCGTCTAATGAGGGTAATGAATAATCCTTGTTAAAAACGAAGTCTGGCCAGTCCTCAACGAGCTGAACTTTCAAATTGGTACAAAGGATCTTTCCATTGACAGCCAATTTATATCCATGCGCTGAGGTTGTACCTATTCCAACATCACCGTCGTTTGTAACAGTCAAACGAATATGATTGGTGATATCTTCATCTGTTAGATTCTGCGGATTCCCACCCTGCTCATCCTGTGAAGGAATCGTAATAATATGAAAATTGCCTTTAATATCTCCAATTGCAATGTTCCCGCCGTTTGAAACTCCATCACTATTTAATGCCCATAAACCTGAACTCTGATCTGTTATTCTGGACGCATTAAATCCAATATAGGAAGTTCCCTGCCCGAGTGAGAAAATAGGAGAAGCACCTATTGACAATGTGTTAATCCCTTCATCCACTTGAAATTTACTTACTGGTGCGGAGGTTCCAATACCGATATTCCCATTGTTCTTAAGAAAGAGACAATAATTCAGACCGGTCCAATTATTGTTGCCAACCTTCCAGAAATTCAAGCCTTCATTATAATATTCAATTCCCCACTCGCCTAAGGGATACTCATCTGTTACGACCTCGCCAAAGAGAATGCTGCCATTCACACTACCAGGTGCATTTGATTCACTGCGTGAAATCAACATATTGCCATCCATTAGGTGTAGCTTCTGAAAGGGCCGGGTTGTTCCAATCCCAACATTATGATACCTTAAACCATTAAAATATAAGGAAGGCATACCAACGGGTGGCGGTTCAGTTCCCGTTTTTAAAGTAGGTGATGAGATGAGCCAGTCGTCATCGTGAAAAAGTGAGGCATCAGTCCAGAGACCATTACCATACTGGTCACTGACGAGAACTTTATTCACTCCTGCATCTTTTTTAAGCATAATACTATCCACTTGCAATAATCCATGGGTGGTAACTCCACTTATTGGGTCAAGAATGAGAGGATATGAAGGACTCAGTGTTTGAACGTTGAAATTGGTAAAAACAAATTCATCATCAAGATCACTTGTTTGCCAGGTTATTCCAGCTAAATGTGTTCGAGTATTATGTAAAAAGGTCATTTGATCTTTTAAAAGAACACTCCCATTGACTGATAAAAAATAAGGATAGTCGTTTTGGGGAACGGAATATCCAATAGAGAGTTTGTTCTGCAAACTATTGACCATGAATTCTGGACCTTCCTGGTGTATCCCATAGAGCATATCTGAGGTTCTGTGGAGCAATGAAACAAAGGCGGTGGTATGAAACTGCGAATAGTCGTCATTATGTCCAAGTTCAGCTTTAAAGATTGGATCAAAATCGATCAATCCAAATTGGGAGGAAATGTCTGCTGCCAGTTTTATATTAAAATTGGCAGCAGGATAAAAAGGGGAAAAGGTTGAACTTGTCGACAAACCGACTTTGCCATTATTTTCAAACAAATTTCCCTGTGATGATGGGTATAATTGGTAGCGAGTTTGTGATCGGGTTTCCTTGAAAAACAAAAAAAATAACAGTATTGTCAAAACCATAAGTTTTTTATTCCTGCTACAGATAATGTCCGCATGGGTTCTCATAAAAACATAGATTACAGGGTTGCTTGATTATTCCTTTGTTACAGTAAAAAATTGGACGATATCAGTCAATGATTAACTTCGTACACGATGAAAAGCGCTCTGTGTTAACATAAAGTAAATAACAACCGGATGGATAGGATGTCAAATCATATTGAATTTGCTGAAGCCCGCTATGTTTAGTCCGGTTAGTATGGGTTTGTAATTTTTGCCCCGGCATGTCACAGAGAGTAATTTGAAAATTCTCGTTATTATCGAGATTAAATTCCACTGTAAGTATGGAAGAGCAGGGATTGGGAAAAACCTTTAGGGATCCCTTTTCTTTGCTGTCAGTTTTTTCATTCCCTCCCGTATAAGTACTGAATCCGGCATCAAACGTGGCAACTCCGTTATTACCGGATCCATCGGCAATCCAAACGGACGCTCCCATGGGTTGTACATTGTTTGCGATGATTCGTGGCGTAGGATGACGGTAAACCGCCACATCATTGTATCCATCTGTTACCAGATTCCAGGTTTGCGGACTGGAAAGGTTCATGTCATTTGATAAATAGGGCAGTTTTTTCGCGGTGGAATCGTAATAAGTCACGATGAAGGTCGAATCAAAAGGATTATAGACGATATCAGGAGAGGTATTGAGATGACTGGGATTGGTAATTGAAAGTGGTTTATAATAGGATGTTTGGGTTGATTGAATATTATAGAAACCGTGCACATCATTACTGGTCGAACCGACGTTATTTGTTTCAAACAAGACCACAGAAGTGAGATTTGAACTGTCATTGTCCATGGGGCCGTATTGACAGGCAATGCGTGGATTCTTGCAATTATTATTGAGGTTTGGGTCGGAACAGTCAAGACAAGCAGGTGGGGTGAAGACAGTGTTTGGCCCTCCTTGCGAGTGAGCTGTATAAACATGTCCCGTACTTCCTCCACCAAAATCCCTTGTTTCCCAGGCTGCAAAGTATTTTCCGACATTGGCTGAATTGGATGATCCGAATGCCAATGAAAGACTGACAATCATTTGAAATTTATCTTCAGCAACTTTGCGATTCTGAAAAGTCATTCCCCCGTCCATCGACACACGGAGAATGATCTCTTCATACAAGTTCGGTCGGGAATATAAAATTCCCAAACTATTGGGATTAGATCCGGATGCCGGGTAATTGCAATCACTAGTCATACAAATGTCCCGAATTTCCCAGGATAGATCATCAAAGATTTGAGCTTCGCAGATGCCGGTCACTCCGTTTAATCTCCAGAAAGAAACTCTTGTATAACCTGTAATGGTATCTCTCAGAAGACGGCCAATAAAGAATTTCAGATTCGATTCATTAGTTCCTGTCGTAGCGATTGATAGCCGCTCAAGTTTTTCATTTGCCCAACCGGTTGAAAAATCACTGAAGTATGACCAGGAAATTCCGTTATCAATGGATTTTAAAATATAAACATGGAAATTGGAATCAGGGATCAGACAACTATAGGCACAAAATAACCAGCCATTAAAAGCTTGGCATAGAAGTACATCCTTTTGATCCTGCGATGGTTGATTGTCAACTATGATATCCTTTCCGAACAGGGGTGACCTGTTTGCCCGTAAAGGCAATAGCGGATCTCGATTGGAGCCGGTCTGAGCGTATAAATCAAAAGCTGAAAGGATTAAAAGAATGAGGGCCAACACGAGGTTTCTTGCAAACATAATCGTTCAATTTGGTGGAATATCTCTGTTAAGACACAAACGAAACGGAACAATCTCCTGGATTTGAGGACAACCGGAAATCGATCTTCGCATGCGAGAATGGAAATGTGAAAAACGTCGCGTAATATAAAGTTCTACTAATCTCGAAAGATCATAGTCTCAAAAAGAATATTGGTTAATAGCTGGAAATAAAGATGTGGTTTGATAATGTTTGTCAAACATTATAATTAGGGCGATAAAGGTATAACATTATAAAAACAAAGTCAAGGGTTATTTTTGCCCAACTTTTTTCCGAAAACCGGAAGGAGTATTGAATATTAAGAGTTAATGTCACTAGCGTTGCGTTATTCTCAAATTGTATAATATCGGTTCTGTATGTCAGTTAGTTGTGTTGAATAACAGTCAAAATGGAATTGAAAACATTGCTGTAATAAAATCATTGAAAAGGCCTGTCAATATTGGGTTATAAAACATCTCGCCGCTCCTTAACGCAACGCTAGTGAGTTAATGTGTTGAATAATAGACGTGACAAAATCAGTCGGGGCAGTAATCATGGCAATAACATATCAGAGATTTCATCAATTTATGTTGATAACTTGTTACAGAAGCCGAGAGTAGGTGACGTCCGAGATTATTATGGGTCCTGACTTGCCCCTGCTGGCTACAAATCGCATGTTGTCATCTCACCTCGTACGCTCGAAGAAGTACAACAGGTAAAAACGGATAAACGAATATCCTAACTGTAGCAATCTCAGGGACGAGGAATCGATTTGTACCTCTTTGAAAGTTCTTCGGTAATTGGTGCTTTAGTTAGATAAAATGGGATATTAGCCTTTCAGCTTTATCAGAACTAGTTGAGACTGCCCTGGTACCTTAATCGAGTTCATGGTACTTTCTCGCGGATATCAGGTCCCAATATGCAATTTCATTCCCAAGTTAACTCAATGACCTTGTTCACGATTCTTTATTGTTCATTTTTCTAAGTTAAAAAGGATTTTTTCACTCAACCTTCGGATCGATTTTAATTCCCCTTCTCTCTCAGCTCTTTCATTGTTGGGCTGCGCCTTCGAGTGATCCAATTCCTTTTCAATGTTAAAATTTAAAATGAAGTCTGATGCTTTCTGAGCTTGAGCACTTGCATGTACAATGTACTTTTTATCCTTTTTTAATCTCTCTAACCAATATCTGATGTAAGAGGCATTGTTATCTAATTGTTCGATAGGGATACCGGCATAGGATTTCAAATATGAAGCTCCCATCTCGGCGGTTAGTTCTTCAATGGCATAATCATTAGTTGTCATTCCCCTGCTTTCATTAAGTTCTCTGCGGTTGAGTCTATTGGTGTGTCCAGTACTGTGAATAAGTTCATGAAATTGTGTGGCGTAATAGCCTTCCTGAGTTTTAAAGGTTTCAGGTTTGGGTAGGTTTATAAAATCTTCCGCTCGGTTGTAATAGGCACGTTGTTCATTGTGTCGTATTTCTGGCCTCTGAGGCATTCCTTCAATAATTTGTTCACAGGCTTCTATGGGGTCAATCTTTCGTTCAGGGAGTTCTGGAATTTTATCCTTTGGTATCCCTTCACACTGACTGATATTAAAAACATTGTAATAGCGGAGAATAGGGATTCTTTCTGTTTCCATATTCTCTGGATTGGTTTTCTCAAGCCATTTCCAGAAAACAACGGGAGTAGATTTCTCTCCTTTTTTGATTGTTGCACCTAAATCTTTCGCTTGATTAAAAGTGAGAAAGATATTCCTCTGGAAATGAAGGGAGTTTAACAGCCAAACATTGATTCCCCTATAGTTCCTGCCTGAGATTAAGTTCCTCGGATGTCCTCCGTCAGTCCAGGGTTGTTGCCAGGGGATCACTCCTTTTTCAAGGAGTTCGATTATTCTGTTTGTAACTAGTTGATAAACATCAACGTTGTGATGTATTGGATTGTGCGTCATTGTTTTAGAGATTACGGGTAATTGGTCTTTCCTTTCTTCTCCTGACTTCACCTAATTCATTACTTCTTGATAAACTGATATTTAACTTTTCAAAGCGTTCAGTTGGAATGCCAAGCCTACTGAATCGGAATTTTACTTTCTCATAAATGACACCGATAAGCTTTCCACTTCTTAGATAAGGGGAAAGGTTTCTTGATTTTAGTTTGTTGAGGAATTCGAGTTTTGAATTGGATTCTTTAAGGCAAGCATCAATAATGGAAACCAGAGATTCTTTTTTTGTTGCTCGGCCAGTTCTGAGTTTCGCCTGGTATTCCTTCTCAGTTTTCTTGGTTTTAGATCTACCGTTATGGTTCACAAGAGATTTCGAGAGTTCTGGAAACTTTTCAATTTGAAAGTTTTGAATGTCTTTCTTGAATTTCAAGAAGTTAGGTTTAGACATCCGAAGAGATTTCCCTTCTCGATATTCAATACCGGATGCGCATATATGAATGTGGTAATGCTCCTTATCGAAGTGAGGAACCGCCACATACATACCATTCGGGTTTCTTTTTGAAATATATTCCCTGGCGATTTCTTCCAGTTTTCCAATGGTAATGTGTTCACTGTCTCCCTTGTGAAAGGAGATTATTTCATGAGTGAGGATGACACTATCTTTCCTTTTTCTTTTTCTAAATGATTCATTAATAACAAACTGAGAAGTGAAATGTTCAATCCTGTTCCCTTTCAGATTGTGGGTGATCAAAAAGCTTTTATGCCTGTCATCAAAGAGTCGGTTGTCATCATGCATCATGTAATTGAGCAATCGTTTGAATTCCGGCCTTTTAAATGATTTGACTTTGATAATCATTGACTTATTCGAGGGGGATTTCTAAAAACTAGGTTGATGTCGGATTCAAGTTGTTGGATACGTTTCTCTATGGCTTCAAACTTTTCAGATCTATCCCAGTAGTACTTTTCTCTTGTGCTAACAAGTTTTGAAATTTCGTTCAGGCATTGAGATAAAATCTGTTCAAGGCGTATAACCTGGTCTTGGTTAGGAACAAGAAATTTCTGGTCGATGTAGGCAAGAACGGAAGAGCGGATGAATGCCGTGATTGTCATTTTATGCCTCTCCGCTCCCCGTTTTACCTTGGTGTATTCCCCGTTTTTGTTTGAGAAATTTATCGTGAACTCAGGTTTCTTGGCTCGTTGTTCACGTTTGTATCGAAGGAAGTAGTCTTTGCGATAGGCTTTCTTGGCCGCTTTGATTTCTTCTTCAGTCCCGTTTTCAAGTACTCCCAAAGCATCGAGGTAATACCACATGTCACTTTTACGCCTGTTCATTTTCTATCTTCTCTTTTTTATAATGTTTGAGCAGAAGGAGGGGGATCGTAATAGCAAGACGTTGGTCGATTGGATCTGGAGTTTCGAGTTGGCTGTAGTACAGATATTGGCTGTTCTTGTAGAAGGGTCTCAGTCTTGCCAGGATCGGGGGGTGGTGGCCACAAATTAGGATGGCACGGTTCATTTTCAGGGTTCGGATCTCATCATTGGTCATGAGCGGTCGGATGACAGTTCCCTTCTTCTCGTCTTCGTACTGGTACTTGCCGAGGGTTTGTTCGAGTTCCTTTGTTGTTTCAAGAGATGCCCCGGTGAAGTACATCTTGGCATTGCAGTTTGCTTTAATACCGTCTGCGTCGTATTTCCCATAATTATGGACAAGTTGGTTGAAGTCTTGAATGAGTAGCATGATACCGGCTCGATGTTTACGGACATTGGCAACGGCAAGCGGAAGAGTTGGGAGGTTCAATGAGGCGGCTTCATCAATGAGAAAGAAAATATCCTTCTCGTCATTCTTTGGAAATCTGTTGAGCACAAAAGCGAAAAACTGTTCAAAGAAGATGGAGGTGAGGACACTGTAATATTTCTGATCGGCAATTGAGTTTTGAATATAGAGTGCAGTTGGTGTCCTTCTAAATTCCATGAAATCAATGTTGTCCGTTGAAGTTACCTGGGCAACATATTCATCATTGAAGATTTGCAGTGATGCTTTACAGGTGGCGATCACCCCACTGACGACTTTTTCATCATATCCGATAAATGACTTATATTCAGCGAAAAGAATGTCATCTGCGTATTCGGTAAAGAGTGCATCAACAGGTTCGGGATTACTTCCGAGATTATTTAGCAAGTGCCTGACATTGTGAAGATTTTGGTATTTCGGGTCTTGCTTCTTTAAAATAGTGATGAGCATGGTGAGCAGTGCCGAGGCTTGAGTATTCCAAAATGGATCTTTTGTCTTTCCACCGAGGGCATTGTCAACGAGTAAAGATGAAACCTTCTGAACATCGGAGGCTGTCCTCGCTCGTTCCAGTGGATTGTAGCCAGAGGAAACATGCGGATTGGCAAAGTTTAAAACTTTAATGGTGAATCCTTTTTGGAAAAGATATCCGGCACTTTTAGCATAGAGTTCACCGGAGGGATCATGAATTACGAAACTTTCTCTCATAGAGAATAGCGAAGGGATGATGACGACACTAGTCTTACCAGTACCGGTTCCTCCGATGATCATGGCGTTTTGGTAGCAGTCTTTCTTCGTCAGATTTCTCCGTCCTGTCATACAAAACCCTCGATTATACTTTGACAGGAGGATTCCTTGAGGAGAAAATTCAGCGTTATAGTTTTTATTTTTCTTTGAGATATTAAAGGCAAACCCAATACCTTCAAAGAAGAAGTCGATTATACCCGCTAGAAATTCAATGAGGGTGGTGAATATTTGGATGAGTGTGTTCATGGTTGAGGGGTTAATAATTTGTTAATGTGGTTTTTAAGAATTTATTTAGATGTTGAAGAATGACTTCGAGAAGTCGGGAGATTCCCCATAGGGTGAATAGCAGGATTTTAAAAAGAAACTTGAACAGCCACTTTGTTGATTTCCAGAGGATGATCTTTATTCTAGTCCTCTTTTCCCGTGAGACCATTTCCTGTGATGTTTGCAGATATCCAGACCGTAGCCCCTTTACTTTCAAATAGATGTTGGTAGAACCTGGATACCAGTTTGTAGCGTTCATCCGCCTGGTTATTCTTCGGTTGGTAGAGAAGATGAATACTGATCCCCTCAAGGTCATTGAGAGGGGTCAGATTTATAAAGTAATCACGGATCGCATTCTCATCGACTCTGAGTTGATCAAGGTTCTTGCGATCATAGAAGGAAAATTCTTTGGTGTTCTCAAGCAAGTCGCTGTATACAACTAGTACCCGTTCCTTTGCGGAGCTACGGCTGAGTCGATTGAGTTCCTTGGCTACCGGGGCAAAGATTGATGAGTTTTCTTTTCCGTTCTTCTCGGGTAGCGTACTCGAAAGTATTTGGGATATTTCAAAATAGAACTGCTTGATTTTCTTTTTTCGGTCGAATTCATTTCCCAGCCATTTGTTCTCGGGAGGAATCACTTTTTCAATGGTTTGGTTGTATGTAACATTTGTGATATCTACGAAGCGAAAACTTGCTCCACGCCAGGGGGAGCTTTCGAGATTGTACAGGGATCTGAGTTCTCCGATCTTAGGCCCGACTACGAGAGTATCGGTTATATCCCTCATGACCGTCACTTCGGTTATTGTTGGGATGGTGCTTACTACATGTCTGATTCCAAGAACGGAGGCCATGGTGGTTATAAGGACGAGGATAATTACGATTGTTGTTTTCATAATTAGTTGGGATTATTGCTGTTAAGGACTATTGAATAATAGAAAGGTTCGATATCAGGAGATGGAGGGTCGTCGTTGAAACAATCAGGTGGCATGTTGTCATTGCGGTACATTAGATTGGTGGTTTTAAAGCCACCCACCGTTTCCATGTACATTTTCTTGATCCTCTCAAGTATATAGTTGGCATAGAAAGTAATCCGAATTCTAATCTTCTCCCTCTCCATCATGGTCTCAAGAATCTTTTCTCGTTCTCCTTTCAGGGCTTGCACGAGTTTGCGTCGCTTCTTCAGTTTGAATTGAATCTTGAGCAAGAGAGTGTTCTCCTTGATCTCAGGCCATGATGGAAGGATGAAGAAAGAGACAAGAGCAGAAACGATGAAAAAGAAAAGATTGATAACCACGAAGTATCCCGGTTTGACATGGACATCGTGGGTTTCGAGGTAGGTGGAACGGAAAATGGCTAGGGCGACAAAGAGAGCGGTCACGAGAGCACCTGAACCACAGATGACTAAAATGCGTTGTAATTTTGTCTTAGCACCTTTATAGAGCATCGGGGTCAAGTG
>Ga0116171_10003313_pt1 | contig 14951 bp, 11 predicted proteins | sample AD_JPNHW2_MetaG_FD_89798 | JGI IMG/M metagenome (GOLD analysis project Ga0116171, IMG submission 89798) | Active sludge microbial communities of municipal wastewater-treating anaerobic digesters from Japan - AD_JPNHW2_MetaG | ecosystem: Engineered > Bioreactor > Anaerobic > Digestate | place...
CAACACTCATGGGCATGCGAATCTGTGCGGAAAAACTGGTCATTCAACCTGACCTGTGTATCATTGACGGGAATAAAATTCCTGCCAATATGCCGTATCCGAGTCAATCTGTCATCAAGGGTGATGGCACCCATGCCTGCATTGCTGCAGCCTCCATCCTTGCAAAGGTGACCAGGGACCGGATCATGATTGCCATGGATGCCCAATATCCCGGTTACGGTTTTGCACATCATAAGGGCTACCCAACCAAAGAGCACATGGAAGCCATCGAGAAACTGGGAGTACTGAAAGAACATCGCCAATCCTACGCACCGATTTCACAGTTGACATTTAGGTTTGATTCTGCTAATAATTGATTTTGATATTAACATATTTTCGATAGAGGAATCACAATGGAATGGAATCAGAAACTCCATGAGTATTTTTCCCTGAATGCCGAGAGAATCGAACATTCACCGGAAGATATCATCCTTGCTTATTATAATCACCTTCATTATACACTGGGTAAAGATACCTACTCCTACACTCCGCTCGATGCCTATATGAGCCTTGCATATGCTGTACGTGACCAGTTGATCGCCAATTGGCTCAAGACTCAGCAGCAATATTATAAGGATGATGTCAAACGGATGTATTATCTTTCCATGGAATATCTCATGGGCAGGACTCTCGGCAACAGCCTGATCAATCTCGGTTTGCTGACGAATGCTCGAGATGCCATGCATCAGATTGACTTGTCATTGGAGGAAATCCAGGAACTCGAGATCGATGCAGGTTTGGGAAATGGCGGTCTTGGCAGACTTGCCGCCTGTTATCTCGATTCCATGGCAACGCTTCAAATTCCCGGTTTTGGTTATGGAATCCGTTATGAATATGGAATGTTCTTCCAGCATTTTCTGAGGGGATGCCAGGTGGAAACTCCGGACAACTGGCTTCGCTACGGCAATCCCTGGGAATTAGCCCGTCCTGAACTCCTCTTCCCCGTTCGCTTCGGCGGACAGGTTTCCACTTCTCTCGATAAGGAAAAACATATCCATTATCATTGGAAAGATTCGGAAATCGTCATGGCTATGGCTTACGATACCCCCATCCCCGGCTACCGGAACAATACCGTGAACACGCTCAGGCTCTGGTCTGCCAAATCCTCTCGTGATCTCAATCTCGATTCCTTCAACAAGGGTTTATATATCGACGCTGTAGTAGAAAAAGACCTCTCTGAAACCATTTCCAAAGTACTCTATCCAAATGATAAGACAACCGAAGGCAAGGAACTGCGTCTCCGCCAGGAGTATTTCTTTGTCTCGGCAACTCTCCAGGATATCTTCCGAAGATTCGAGAAGATTCAATCTGATTATGACCTGTTCCCGGAAAAGATCGCCATTCATCTGAATGATACGCATCCCGCGATTGCAATTGCTGAACTCATGCGTATTTTCATGGATGATAAAGGACTTACCTGGGACAAATCCTGGGAAATCGCCAACAAGGTTTTTGCTTTTACCAATCATACGATTTTACCGGAATCCCTTGAATCATGGAGTTCGGACATCATGCAGCGCCTTCTGCCAAGGCACCAGGTCATTATCACTGAAATTAACCGCAGATTCCTTGATCGTGTGATCCACCTTACCATGAATGACCCGGCAAAAGTCCACAATTTGAGTATTATCACTGAAAGTCAGCCATCCAACATCCAAATGGCAAAACTGGCTATCGTGGGAAGTCATTCAGTTAATGGAGTGTCAAAATTGCATACGGATTTGCTGAAGACTCGTATCTTCAAGGAATTCTATGAACTTGAACCGGAGAAATTCATCAGCATCACGAATGGAATCACGCAACGGCGATGGCTCATGCTCTGTAACCCTCGTCTTTCGGAACTGATCACCAACAAGATTGGAGACGATTGGGGCATGGATCTGAGTCAGTTGAAGATGCTCTTGGATCACATCGATGAGCCGGATTTCCTGCAAGCCTGGCAGAAAGTTAAAAATGACAATAAGCATGAATTCTCGGCCTGGATCAAAGAAAAACTGAACTTCACGATTCCAACAAACAGCATCCTGGATTTCCAGGTGAAACGTATCCATGAGTACAAGAGGCAACTTCTGAATATACTGCATGTCATTCACCTGTATTGCAAGATTCTCAAACATCCTGATATCGACATGATTCCACGTACCGTCATATTTGCCGGGAAAGCAGCCCCGGGTTACGACATGGCTAAACTCATCATCCATTTTATCAATTCAGTAGCCTATATTGTAAATCATGAACCCAGGATGAAGGACAAGTTAAAGGTCATTTTCATCCCGAATTATAATGTTACCCTAGCTGAAAGGATCTTCCCTGCAGCCGATCTTTCTGAGCAGATATCCACTGCAGGTATGGAGGCATCCGGTACGGGAAATATGAAATTCTCACTGAATGGCGCTCTGACCATTGGTACCCTCGATGGTGCCAATATCGAGATCAGGGAGGCGGTTGGCGCTGACAATTTCTTCCTTTTCGGGAATACTGCCGATGAGATCCAGGAACTGAAGGTAAAGAGATATAATCCCCGCTCATATTACATGAACGATGAAAATATCAGGGAAGTTCTTGATCTCATCGATATCGGTCATTTCGACCTCGGGAAACCGAAAGTATTCCAGCCAATCATTGATTCATTATTAAACCAGGGTGACCAATATTTCCTGCTTGCCGATTTCGCTTCCTACATTTCCTGCCAGGAAACTGTGGAAACGGAATACAGAGATCAGCATAATTGGACAAGAAAGTCCATCATCAATGTTGCCAACATGGGTGTATTTTCATCAGACAGAGCTGTGCAGGAATACACCGAAAAAATCTGGAAAGTAAAACCAATACCGATTCCATAGGATACATGGCTGGCTCTTTAGTACTTTGATCCCGTAAGAGGAACGTATAAGACTTTCCATAAGAATAATTGAGAAGTTGCCTTGGAACCTTACGCATACCAATCCCTATCCAATGGGATTTCAATCCCATACCAATCTCGTTCCAATCTCGAAAGATTGGAAAGAGATTGGTATAAGCTTGGTAAGAGCTTGGATTGTAATTGGAATATTCTCGAGAATTCGGTTATCGTAAGGTACTGGGTATGAACCAGAGTTGAAAAATGAATCTCAGCGTTTATATAAGACAAAGAAAAATTCAGGGAAATGAGACTTATAATAACAAAAATCCTTTGACAAATTTCATATGGAAAGAAAGTTGTAAGAAAAAAAAGAGTGGGAGGAATGATGTCTGACGAAAGCAAAGATATCCAAGGCACCACCAAACCTAAAGCAAAACCGCAACCTAAAACCGATGATGATGCACCTATCGTAAGAAAGACCCGGTTTTCACTTCTTGAGCTGACCATGATCCTGATGATTGTTGGAATCATTCTTGTTTTCTGGTTACCCATGAGAGCGGATAAGATCATGGCAGGAAAGGTTGCCGTGGCGATCGATCAAATCAACCAGATCGCAAAAGAAGATAATGAATTCAAAACTCAGACAACATTCTATCTCGATGATATCAACCAGATGAACATATATAAGAAATTGGATCAGCGTTATTTTACTTATGCACTGACTGATTCTGCCTGTGTGATTGCAACATCCACACCAGCATTCGGTGTCAAGGACGCAAAGATCATTTTCCGTTTGCCTACAGGACCCTTTGAGGTAGGTACGGATGATGTTTCGCAAAAGTACATCGACCAAAACTGGTTGCCATAATATTTTTCAATCAGGAAACCCCCTTTATGGGGGTTTTTTTATGACTATATGGAGATAGGTTGGGATGTGGAGTTTCATTAAGACCCTTCTGAAACAACTCGGTTATCCGCAGATTATCGTTCTTATGACGATGGAAAGCACATTTCTACCGGTTCCTTCGGAATTGGTGGTTCCACCTGCTGCTTATCGTTGTTCACAAGGTGAAATGAACCTATTGCTGGTGATACTATGCAGCACTCTTGGCAGCCTGATTGGAGCCACAATTAACTATTTGCTTGGTTATTTCCTCGGACGTTCCATTATTTACTCATTAGCAGACACCAAAGTCGCAAAAATGCTCTTCATTAACCGGGGAAAATTGGAAAAGGCAGAGCATTATTTCAATCATTACGGTAAATCATCCACTTTCATTGGTCGTCTGGTACCGGGAATCAGGCATTTGATCTCCATACCTGCCGGTATGGCAAAGATGCCTTTTATCACCTTTGCGGGTTTTACCGTACTCGGATCCTTTTCCTGGTCAGCAATCCTTGGTGTTTTAGGATATTTCTTCGGTGCCAACCAGAATCTGTTGAATCGTTACTATCGTCAGATCAGCATTGTCTTGCTGGGGATTTTTGTTTTGTTCGTTATTTACCTGGTTTGGATTGGATTCAGAAGGAAGAAAAAATAGGGACGAATGATCGAACAATCGTTTATAATATAAAAAAAAGCCCACATGATGTGGGCTTTTCTTATTGATGAGTTTTATATTACTTTCAGTTCCTTACCAATCTTGTAGAACTTATCCAATGCAAATTCCAACTGTTTCTTAGTATGTGTCGCCATGAAACTTGTACGGATCAGGCATTGTGAAGGCGGAACGGCAGGTGGAACGACAGGATTGATGAAAACACCTTCTTCTGCCAGAAGCTTCCACATTTTGAAGGCAATCATGATGTCACCTACATGAAGCGGAACCACCGGTGAACAGGAAAGACCTGTATTGTAACCCATATTTTTAAAGCCTTCCAGCATGAAGTGCGTATTATCCCAAAGCTGTTGAATTCTTTGCGGTTCTTCCTTCATGATCTTGATAGCTTCCAGGACAGTCGCTGTCGATGCCGGAGGAAGGGAGGCACTGAAGATCAGAGGACGGGAGTTATGCTTGAGATAATGAATGACATTCTCGTCGGCTGCAATAAAACCACCCACAGAAGCAAGGGATTTACTGAAGGTTCCCATGATGATATCTGTCTGGTCTGTCAAACCAAAATGAGCGGCAGCACCAGCGCCAAATTTACCAAGAACCCCGAGGGAATGTGCTTCATCTACCATAAGAGAAGCGCCATGTTTCTTGATCACAGGCATCATAGCCGGCAAGTCGGCAATATCGCCTTCCATGCTGAAGATACCATCGACCACGATGAGCGCATTCTTGTTTTCTATTTTCTGAAGAACTTTCTCGAGACTCTTAACATTGTTGTGACTAAAACGAAGCATCGTACCATAGGAAAGCTTGCAACCATCGATGATGGATGCATGATCCAATTTATCGGTGATAATAAAGTCATCTTTCAGGACGAGCGCTGATATGGCACCAACATTAGCCTGGTAACCAGTTGGAAAGGAAAGGGCTGCTTCCTTCCCTGACAAAATGGCAAGCTCTCTTTCAAGTTCTATATGAATATCCAGAGTTCCATTCAAAAAACGTGAACCTGCGCAACCGGTACCATATTTCTTCAATGCTTTTATTGCAGCTTCTTTGACACGGGGATGAGATGTGAGACCAAGATAACTGTTTGATCCCATCATCAGCATTTTCTTTCCGTCGACTAATACTTCGGTATCCTGTTCGGAACTGATCTCACGAAAATAGGGATAATAACCGATCTTCATCATTTTTCGTGCTTCATGATAATGATTGCATTTTTCCAATAAACCCATGATTTCCTCTATTTATATTATTTCGAAAGCTTTCAAATTTTGACGTAATATTCGGAATAGACTGTAAACCAAGAATACTACAGGTACTGATACCAGCATCCCGACAATTCCAAAGACAAAGCCACCTGCCATCACTGTCAATAAAATAATCAGCGGGTGCATATTCGTATTTTTACCTACAACAGTAGGATAAACAATGTTGTTATCAATAACCTGAACTGCATACATGCCCAAGCCGGCATAAACGATATAGATCAACGGCTTACCGCTGATCAAGACTGAGAGAATGGCGAATGCCGCTCCCATCCATGGTCCAAAATAGGGGATGACATTCATGAAACCTGCGAATACCCCTATCAGGACACCATAATTGATTCCAATCGCTGAGAGGATGACAGACGCAAGAGTACTGACAATAATGACTTCAATCATCATGGCTCGCAGATATTTGCCGGCAACTTCATCTGTCTTCTTGATGAGAATCATGACCAACTCGAAATAACGGTTCGGAACGAGGCTGACAAGCCCGCGTATGAAGAGGTGATCATCCTTCAAAAGGAAAAAGCCAAGCAAGGGAATGACAGCCACGAAAGAGATTGCGGTTAAAATATTTCCTGAGTATTTCATAATGATCTGTGGGAAGTTGGCAAAGAAGTCCTTGATGGACAGAAGCAAGCTGCTGTAGTAACCAGTCAGGTTAATGAACGGTATCTTCTGCTGAAGGATGAGAACAGAGTTCTTCATATCCTGGACAAAGCTAAGTTTTTCTAACTGCATATCCGGACCGATATTGGTGGCTTTGAAGACATCCAGTAGATTCTGTGCTTGTTGAGTAACCTGCGGTAAAATGGAATTGACACCCCAGGCAATGAGCATCGCCAAACCTATATAAAGGACAAGTATAGACATCAGGCGGGACAAACCGCGGTTCTCGAGAAAAACAACCACCGGATTCAGGATATAAGCAAAAACAAGCGCTACGATCACATAACTGAAAACAGTCCGGTATATGAAGATACCCACACCAATCAAAACAAGTGTGAGAATTATATAGAGCCATTTAGCTAATTTCATCTTCCTGCTCCGGTTCGCTTTCCTTCAGTTGATGCATGATGAATCTGCTGAACGAGATACATAATCCATACAGAATTTTGATCCCGGCTCGCGGATCCCTCTTGATGAACGATTTAAAATCATACTTTGATATCGCCAGAAGCTCACAATCAGTCTTCGCAACGGCACTGCTCCATCTTTTGGTACCCAGGAACAATTCCTCGATACCAACATATTGGTACTTGGATAACACCATAAGTGGCTGTTTCGAATGCCGGTGGGGTAATAACTCGATTTCACCCTGTTTGATGAAGTAAAGGACAACCTGCGGATAATCTTCCTTGAAGATGAATTCTCCAGCTTTAAAACTTCTCTTGTGTATGAATTTTGAGAACATGATGATTTGTGTGTTTGTCAGAGATTTCAGAAAAGAGATCTTCTTCAGGAACTCTTCATCTGCTTTTAATTTTGGATTAAAGGTAAGAACATCGGTCACTTTTTTCCACCAGGACATACAAACCTCTCTTTTTATTGGTTTTGCCAGCCTTCTTCCCCGATCAGGGGGACAAATGTGCAATCACCATGATACGTTGTGATGGTTTTACCGTTGCTTTTTTCCACCAGAATAAGCCTCTGATATGCTCTCTCCCCAACGGGTATCACAAGTCTGCCGTTTTCAGCAAGCTGATCGACCAGTGATTCAGGAATCGTAGGTGAGGCAGCAGAAACAATGATCTTATCGAATTCCTTCATGGGAGGATAAGCTTTTTTCCAACCTTTCGTACCATCCCCCACCTTGAAGTGAATATTTTGATAATTCAAGTTCTTTAACACGATCTTCGCTCTTTGTAATAAAACTTCGATCCTTTCTATGGTAAAGATTTCTTTTGCAAGCATGGACAAAAGTGCAGTCTGATAACCAGAACCAGTTCCGATCTCCAGGACATTGTCAGTATCCTTCACCTGCATCAATTCAATCATAATGGCAATCATCAGCGGCTGGGAAATGGTTTGTTCTTCTCCAATCGCCAGGGGTTGATTTCTATAGGAATACTCTCTCATGAGTTCAGGAACGAACTCATGTCTTGGAACTTCTGAAAATGCATCGAGAAGACGTTCATCCCGAATCCCGTCCTCCCGGAGTAATTTCACCAACCAGCGTCTTTGATCTTCATACTGCATTGGTGTCTAATCCGCCCTGATATCTTTCATAACCAGGTTTTCCTTTTCTTCGAGCCAGCCAAGGATCTTGGGGAAAGCATCTCCCTTCGTGAAATTAAAACCGATCGGAGTCAGAGAAATGTAATTATCCATGACTGCTTCGGCATCCGTTCCTTTTTCAATATTCCAGATTGGTTTATCACCACCGACACGATAGATGATCTTGTCATCAACTGCAGACTCTATTCTCACAAAGTTCTCATATTTCCGATGACCGGTTTTGGTGATTCGAAAGCCTTTCACTTCAGGTATTGTGACATTAGGTACATTGATATTGATGATCTCATGATCGTTGATGAGAAGGGGAAATTCATGCTTCAGCATTTCACTGATAAAATACGCTGCTGTCTCGTAGTTATGTGGAGGAGCGCCATTCACCGATACCGAGAGAGCCCTGAATCCCATGAACATGGCTTCTAGTGCTGCTGCTACTGTACCCGAATATAGCACATCTTCACCCATGTTCTGCCCAGCATTGATACCTGAAATGACCAGATCGACACCATCTTTCACAATCACTTGCGAAGCGATGATCATGCAATCTGCGGGAGTTCCGCTGACTGCATAGGTTGCAGGGGCTATTTTTTCCGCTACGAGCGGTTTTCGAAGTGTGATTGAATGAGAAGTACCGCTTCTCTCCTGGTCAGGGGCAACAATGACCACATCGTGTCCTGCATCAGTTAGAATACGGGCAAGAGTTTGAATTCCCGGAGCCATGACTCCATCATCATTAGTTAAAAGTAAACGCAATCAGAATCTCCTTTCAACAGGGGATATATTCTATCCCTTCTGTACTCGTGTGCTATGTATATTTGATCCGGTTCATGAATATGTATATATCTTCCTTGGGATCAAATGAATATTGTTTCTAAATTACCAGTAAAGGATAGGTCACATAAAGAATTTCTTTTGTCAAGTTTAAGATGCAGATAATCAAGCATCTGTCCCAAGCAATCTTGATTTGGTCAATGATCAGATTATGTTTTTGTTATTTCAGCAACAGCATCTTGCTCGTGATACATTTCCCTGAAGTCATCAAACGGTAGAAGTATACACCTGAAGCAGCCTGATTCCCAGTCTGGTCTTTCCCGTCCCATTCAGTCTTATACGATCCTGGTGTTAACCTACCATTGATTAACTCCTTAACAAGTTGACCTTTTATATTATATATCTTTAGGGAAACATCAGATGTTGAAGGGATTTCGAATGCTATCGTGGTTGTAGGATTAAACGGATTCGGGTAATTCCTGCTGGAAAAAGGTTGTACTTCTAATGGGTCTGTAATATTTACGGGATTTCTTATGATTGCCCTTATCATTAAATTACCTTCGGTTATCTGCTCCCAGGGTTGTGAAACACCCATCCTTTTCCAACTGCTGTTGTGTGAGTCTGTATCCAAACCAATTGCTGATGGATTGGGTACTTCAAGAATACCAACATAAAAACCACCTTCAGTTCCTGAAATATGGAGGTTTTCAGGAATAGGAATTATGTTCCAACCTTGAGTAATACTGCTCGCTGGATAAGTAAATTGTAGCAACAGGGTTCCAGGTACATTATCTACCCCATCGCTATCATATAATCGAAAAAAGAGCGGACTCATACCTACTGAATCTACAAATACCCTAACATAGGGAACTTCCCATTCTTCGGGAGTGGACATTGCAAAAAGGAACCTAACCACCATTGAATGGGTATAACCAACATTATATCCCTGATCGACCTCATTGTCATCGTACTGCAACTCTGCGTAATCTGGACCGAATATAAAGATTGTTGCCATATTGGAAGGTGCCGACTGTTCGTCGACATATTCGGCAGTGACCTGATAGTAATTGATAACACCAACGACTGGTGTCACATCCGTATATGTCACAACTGATGGATTTTGTATATGCGCAATTGTTTCAAACACTCCTGCTGGATCTAAGGATCTTGATACAAAATAACCGGTAACAGGGGGTACAGCGGGATCTGGGGCAGACCAATTCAATTGAACATTCATATTTTGAGATATAGCAGTTAAATTGGTTGGAGGTGGCAAAGGTATTGTATTGACTATCTGGAAATCATCGATCATCATTCCAGTACCATCCACAGTGGAGTTCGTTTTGAAGTATATCCTGAATTTAACTGTTAAGCCGGCGTAATCAGATATCCATCCATCAAAATAGCCAACGTAGTATTCTGTGACTGAAGTCCATACAGCCGGGATGTCAGTAATGATATAATTAGGCACTGCTGGATCATTATAAGGATTCCACATGGGATACCATTCAGTACCGTTGTCAGGAGATATCTCCCAACCCCATGTATCAATGTCGGGGTAAGAAGTTAGATCAGAATAATCACCCTTGATCTGAAAATCAACTTTAATATCACCATTTGCGGGTAGCTGGATCGATGGACTTACCGCATAATTCAACATGTTTGGGTTGTATGAGCCATTGGAGTTCTGGCATACCATGGCATGCGTAGGTGAAGGTGCGTCTGAGACCTCTGCAATGTGCCATAATTGACCACCTACTGGCACTAAGCTGTCGGTTGTAAAGCCGTTCGAAACTGAGCCATCGTTAATCAAATCACCTATATGAATATCATCAATCATCATTCCAAATAATGCATGATTTTCGGTTGTGTCATAAGCATTATCAGAAGCAAAGGCAAATCGGATTTTCACACTCTGCCCCGCATATGAATTCAAGTCGAAGGAAGCGTTGATCCAACCATTTGAATTGCCGCCCCAACCGGGAATATTGGCACCTTCCCCATGTGTATGACCAAATGAGTATGCTGAAGAAATATTATATGCCGGACTTCCACTGATAATGGACCATGTATTTCCATTATCAGTTGAAATTCGAATATTGCACGCATCCCAACCGGTATATGGAGATGTAGTCCCTGATGGATTCTCGATATTATATTTCAACCGAAACGTAAGCTGTGCATTGGATGCTGGCAGTGGTACAGTGGGTGTATCCAAGACAAGATAAAGATTATTATGATAACCGCCTATATTCCCATTGGCTGCAAGAGTGGAATCGCCCATCCACCAGGCCCAGCCATCTTCAGAAGAGTAATAATTATGGAATAGACTGACAGGGATTGTTCCATCTATAAAACTCCAACCATCATTACCATTCTCGAAGGTTTCGTTGTAGACTATGGTCTCTGTTCTCTCGTCGAAACTAGGTGATAAGGAAGAAATACGGTGCTTTTGTGTTGATCGAGTAGTTGGTTGCTGGTTAATTTGCATACATAATAAATAGGAATGCAGGGTTAGTATGAATGCCAACCATATCATTTTATTCAATACCCTCATTGTTATCTCCTTAATTATGAGCATAATAAGAATATCTTTGTTTTGTGGATTATTGTCAAGTTATATGTATCCTAAGTATCTTTTCCTCATTCAGTCCTGAGCACTGACTGAAAATCAAGAAAGAATTGAATTAAATTAACTTATTTTGTTATCTCAGAGTCTAACGTATTGCAGGTTGATAAAACAGAGTCATGCTTATCAAATTTCGTGTAACTTACTATCATTTTAACAGTTTTCCATCCATTACTGAATAAAAATCTCATTGACATTAAACCTGATGCAATGATAAGCGAACTAAAAGAAATATAAATAAATATGGAGGATATATGTCAGAACAGTTGAAGTATGGAACGATCAGTTCCGAGGAAGCGATTGAACTCGAAGAAAAATATGGTGCACACAATTATCATCCGCTTCCTGTCGTATTAGCCAAAGGACAGGGACCATTTGTTTGGGATCCTGAAGGAAACCGGTACTTTGATTTCCTTTCGGCTTATTCTGCTGTGAACCAGGGGCATTGTCATCCACGTATCATAAAGGCTCTTTGTGATCAGGCACAGGAATTGACCTTAACTTCCCGTGCATTTTTCAATAACAAGTTGGGTGAATACGAAAAGTTCATCACTGAGTTCTTTAATTATGATATGGTGCTCCCGATGAATTCCGGTGCAGAAGCAGTTGAAACTGCCTTGAAATTAGCACGCAAATGGGGATATGAAGTAAAGGGCATCGATAAAGACAAGGCAATCCTTATTTTCTGCGAAGGAAACTTCCACGGTCGTACACTGGCGGTTGTTTCCGTATCTACAGATCCCGATTGCTATGGCAATTTTGGTCCTTTCATTCCCGGAATGATCACGATTCCCTATAATGATCCCGATGCACTGAAGGAAGTGCTCGAAAAACACGGAAAGAATGTTGCCGGTTTCATTGTTGAACCCATCCAGGGAGAAGCAGGTGTCTACGTTCCGAACGATGGATACCTGAAACAATGCTACGATCTGTGTAAGCAGCATAATGTTCTTTTCATCGCTGATGAAGTACAGACCGGTATTGCACGTACAGGCAGATTGATCGCCTGTGATTATGAAAATGTGAGACCCGATATATTGATACTTGGCAAAGCCTTATCCGGTGGCGTATTACCAATATCCGCATGCTTGGCTGATAAGGAAATCATGCTGACGATCAAACCAGGTCAGCACGGTTCGACTTTCGGCGGTTTCCCATTAGCTTGCACCGTTGCTGTGGCAGCTTTGAGCGTGGTAAGAGATGAGAATCTCACAGAACGTGCCTTCACACTTGGCGAAAAGTTCCGTTCAGAATTGCGCAAGATAGACAATCCAATGCTTACCACTGTTCGCGGGAAAGGATTACTGAATGCAATCGTCGTTGAACCGAAAGCGAACATTGAAGCATGGGATGTATGCGTGATGCTGAAGGAAAAGGGATTGTTATGCAAACCGACACACAGGCATATCATTCGTCTTGCTCCACCATTGGTCATCAGTGAAGATGAATTGATGGAAGCGGCAAACATCATTAAACAAGTGTTTGAAGAACTGAAATAAACGCTATATAAAAAAGCGGACGACAGTCCGCTTTTTTATTGTTAGAGAGGGATCAATGGAACAGATAATCACCAACTTGCATGACTTGCTCACTCATTGGACATCTCCCGATAAAATCAGCGAATATGTAAGATTGATCCTGATTATTATTATCGGTATCCCTTTGATCCAGTTTCTTGCCAAACTGGGGAAACGGCTTTCAAACGTGAGAATATCAGATTCCCGCAACCTCCAACAACATTAAGTTAGGTGTTATGATAAGATTAAAGAATATCACCACAGAACTAAAGGGTGCCATATTTGATTTGGATGGCACTTTAGTGAATACTCTCGATGATATTGCCGATACCATGAATTCCATATTACAAAAGAATGGTTTACCTACTCATCCTACTGAAAAATACAAATATCTCGTTGGTGAAGGCATCTTCAACCTTACCAAGCGTGTCCTTCCTGAAGATCATTGGTCTGAGGAAAACGCCATGATGTTTGTTCAGGAATTCCGTGCGCTTTATGATATTACCTGGCACGATAAGTCTCTTCCCTATGAAGGTATTATCGACATGCTGAAGAATTTATCCCAGATGGGCATCAAACTTGGTGTTCTCTCCAATAAACCTGATTCCTTTGTTCAGAAGATCATCGCATGGTTCTTCCCTCAAATACCATTCACATCAGTATATGGTGAAGTGAAGGATGTACCGGCAAAACCTGATCCTGAATTAGCAGGTAGAGTTGCTGATGCAATGGGGTTGAATCCACAGGAAATTGCCATGATCGGAGATAGCGGGATCGATATCAGAACCGCTGTTAATGCTGGTATGGTTGGTATTGGAGTCATTTGGGGATTCAGACCATTTGAGGAATTAAAAGAAACCGGAGCATCCATTGTAGTGAACACTCCGGCTGAAATTACGACTCTTTTTCAGAACATCAATGAATAACGATTGCCTTCTTTATGATCTTCTGATGCTCTGAGGTCATCTTATAGAAATATACCCCTGAAGCAACCTTCCTGCCTGAATCATCCGAACCATCCCAGATAATGGAATCGGAACCTGCTGCCTTTGCACCTGAAGCGAGAGTCTTTACCTTTTCACCCTTGATATTGAAGATCTCTATCGAGAATGTAGTCGTTTTCTTCGCTAAATCGAAGGGGATATTCGTGATAGATATGAAAGGATTCGGGTAATTCTGGTTCAGTCTCGTCACGGCTGGGATTGTGGGATCAACAACAGACGTGATATTCTCTGTGATCACATTACTGGTATCACTGTATACCAATTGACCCTGGAAATAGAACTCAGCAACCACATAGATCGTATAATTCCCTGAACCAAATAACGCATGTGTATAGTGCGTATCAGTTGTTGTATCTGTGAAGTTGAGGTTATTCTTCTGAATATGCACCCGATAAAGGTTCGGGGATATATCCCTGTTCACAATTTTCTTTGATAAATCACGTCCCAATGTCCATTGAAGATCGAGAATGTTACCTGATACTGAATGTGTGAGTTCCGTAATTGGCTGATAATATTCCAGGCTCAGCTCACCCAGGTTGGTGGTTTGACCTGATATCACACTCACCGAATCGAGTTCAGCCCACTGATAACCGGGAAGAGTTGCAATCACACCAGGATACATGCCTTGGTATGCCGGAAGAATGTAATTCCCATTCGCATCAGGATGAACCGTTTGAAAATCAGGATATGCCTGAATCGACACTTGCGTAACATCGCCAGCACCACCGGAAAGCGTTACATGCCCATGAAAATAACCGGGTGCATGATGAATACCCGACACATTGATATCATCGACGACAAGTGATTGCATCCCGGGTTGATTAATAGGTGGTGCATATATGGCAATATAGAGCATCCAGGAATCAGGTTCTACCGAAATGGTTATGCTCTTTGGTGTGGGAACATTCACAACTGCTGTATCTGACCATATAATTTCATAATCAGACCCATCCCGGGATAAAAGACAGCCATATTGGTAATTAGGTCTAAGGTTCATATAATTGAATTTGATCGTTAAGGATTGCAGATCATTGCCGTTTAGGACGGGTGACAGGATGTAAGCCCCATCCGATCCGGCAGCAAA
>Ga0116171_10003314_pt1 | contig 14949 bp, 11 predicted proteins | sample AD_JPNHW2_MetaG_FD_89798 | JGI IMG/M metagenome (GOLD analysis project Ga0116171, IMG submission 89798) | Active sludge microbial communities of municipal wastewater-treating anaerobic digesters from Japan - AD_JPNHW2_MetaG | ecosystem: Engineered > Bioreactor > Anaerobic > Digestate | place...
GGAGTAAAGCTTTCTCAATTTCAGTTCTGAAAAAAGAAGCTGCACCTGAACTGATCGGAATATTCGGATATCAGAGCGGAAGAGATGTAGATAAATTCAAAGATATAAAATATAAAACCGGGAGTACCGGATCTCCCATCCTCCTTGAAGATACTCTTGCATGGTTTGAATGCCGGGTTGTCCAGACCGTTGACGTAGGTACACATATCTTATTCACGGCAGAAATAGTTGATAATGATCTTATTGACGGTACCGGTGAACCACTGACTTATTCATACTACAGGGAAGTCAGGAAAGGGAAAGCGCCTAAAAATGCACCTACATATATAAATCCGGAATCAATAAATGATCCGGCCCCCGGCAAAGAGAGGTACAAATGCCTCATCTGCGGACATATATATGACCCGGCGGCTGGTGACACGGAACACAACATTCCCGCAGGAACCGGTTTTAGTGATCTTAGCGATGACTGGAAATGCCCGGTCTGCGGAACAGATAAAGAAAATTTTGATTTAATATAAAATAATTATTACAATTAGTTTATGATGAGTAAAGTATAGATTAGCCAACTTCTCAAAACTGAGAGTTAAAAACTTATCATGAACAAATTATTCTAATTAAAAAAGGAGAGAATTGATGAAGTCAATAAAGGGAACAAGAACTGAACAGAATCTGCTCAAAGCATTCGCCGGCGAATCACAGGCAAGAATGAGATACAACTACTTTGCAAGCCAGGCAAAAAAAGAGGGGCTTGAGCAGATTGCCGCAATTTTTGAAGAAACTGCCCTCAATGAAAAAGAACATGCTAAAAGATTTTTTAAATTTCTTGAGGGAGGGCCGGTAGAAATTACCGCAACTTATCCTGCAGGCATAATCGGAACAACTCTGGAAAATCTGAAAGAAGCTGCTGACGGTGAAAACGAAGAGTGGACTGTTCTTTATCAGGATTTCGGTAAAATTGCAGAGGCTGAAGGTTTTAAAGAAATCGCTCTTGCTTTCAAAATGATTGCAACAGTTGAAAAAGCACATGAAAACAGATACAGAACTTTATATGACAATCTTGAAAGTGGAAAAGTTTTTGTAAAAGACGGAAAGATGACATGGAAATGCAGAAACTGCGGATATATTCATGAAGGAGAAAAAGCTCCTGAAATGTGTCCCGCGTGCCTCCATCCTCAGGCATACTTTGAAATTAAAGAGACTAACTACTAGGATTGATGCACAAATAATCTCCCCGGAACCGGGGAGATTTCTATTTTAAACCGGACCAGCCTGATCTCACTTAGCCCTAAATACTGCAGCGTATTTTATCATCAAATCATTTAAAATTTCCTTGCCCGAAATCATACGTATAATATTATCATTTTTTACTGTTTCAAATTGCAGATAAACATTTTGTAACTTTGCCGCTTTCTTATCCGTAATTATAAAATTTTTGAGGAAAATAAATGTTCAATAAAAAAAATATTCAGACTGTAAGCAGTGAACTTAATATAAAAGAAGAACAGGTTAAAGCAGTTGCGCTTCTCCTGTCAGAAGACTCCACCATACCTTTTATTGCACGATACAGAAAAGAAGCAACAGGCGGGCTTGACGAGGTACAGATAGCCGCGATAAGAGACAGGCTGGAGCAGCTTGAGGAACTTGATAAAAGACGTGAAGCCATTCTTAAATCAATGACAGAACTGGAGAAACTGACCCCCGAACTGGAGAAGGAGATCCTTGCAGCAGAAACTCTTGCGAAACTTGAAGATATCTACCTGCCGTATAAACCAAAAAGAAAAACAAGGGGAAGCATCGCAAAAGAAAAGGGACTTGAACCTCTTGCTGAACTTATCTTTTCACAAAAAAAATTCGATCTTGAAAAAACCGCCTCTGAATATATAAACGCAGAACTTGGACTTAATACTTCTGAAGATACACTCCAGGGCGCAAGGGATATTATTGCAGAGTGGATAAATGAAAACAGCACAGCACGTGAACAGATGCGTAGCCTCTTTGCAAAAAATTCTTCAATGTCTTCAAAGATGATTAAAGGTAAAGAAAAGGAGGGAGAGAAGTACCGTGACTATTTTGAATGGTCGGAATCGGCTGTAAATTCCCCTTCCCACAGAATATTAGCTCTTCTCCGCGGAGCGGAAGAGGGATTCCTTTCAATTCACTTTCTTCCGGAGGAGGATGAAGCTGTAACAATCCTTGAAAGAGAATTTGTAAAATCACAAAGTCCATCATCAGAACAGATAAGCCTTGCCGCTAAAGACAGTTATAAACGCCTTATGGGCCCGTCAATGGAAACAGAGCTCCGCTCAAACTTAAAAAAACGCGCAGATGAGGAAGCAATAAAAGTATTCTCTGATAATATCAGAGAACTTCTTCTGGCATCACCCCTGGGAGAGAAATCTGTACTTGCACTTGACCCTGGGCTTAGAACCGGATGCAAGCTTGTAATTTTAAGCAGGCAGGGGACTCTTCTTCATAACGACGCGATCTATCCGCTCGAACCTCACAATAAAAAAATAGAATCCGGAAAAGTAATTAAAGACCTGTGTAAAAAATTCAACATTGAAGCGATAGCAATAGGCAACGGCACAGGAGGAAGAGAAGCTCTCGCTTTCTGTAGTGAACTCGGCCTTGAAAACATAATAATTACAATGGTAAACGAAAGCGGCGCCTCTGTATATTCCGCATCAGATACAGCAAGGAAAGAGTTTCCCGATCATGACGTTACTGTAAGGGGAGCTGTCTCTATCGGGAGACGGCTTATGGACCCGCTGGCGGAACTTGTAAAAATCGATCCTAAAGCAATCGGTGTAGGGCAGTATCAGCATGACGTTGATCAGAAAGATCTGAAAAAATCGCTTGATGATGTCGTGGCAAGCTGCGTAAACTCGGTAGGAGTTGAGGTGAATACTGCAAGCGGACACCTGTTAAGATATGTATCAGGGTTGTCAGCAAAGATGGCTGATACTATTGTTGATGTGAGGACAAAAAAAGGCCCGTTTAAATCGAGAGATGAACTGAAAAAAGTTCAGGGAATGGGACCTAAAACATATGAACAGGCAGCAGGTTTTTTACGGATAAGAGATTCGGAAAACCCTCTGGACAGAAGTGCAGTTCACCCGGAGAGCTACAGGATCGTTGAACAGATGGCAGCAGATCTTTCCTGCACTGTTAGTGATCTTATGAACAGCAGCATATTGAGAGACAAAATAAATCTTAAAAACTACATTTCCGAAAATGTCGGCCTCCCCACTCTTACGGATATTTTAAATGAACTTGCGCGGCCGGGAAGAGACCCGAGGAAGGAGTTCGAACTTTTCAGCTTTTCCGAAAGTGTACATAAAATTTCAGATCTTGAACCCGGGATGAAACTCCCCGGTATTGTGACAAACGTAGCGGCTTTCGGCGCTTTCATTGATATAGGGGTGCATCAGGATGGGCTTGTACATATAAGCCAGCTTTCAGACGAGTATGTCAGCAATCCTGCAGCGGTAGTCAAAGTCCATCAGAAAGTTATTGTTACTGTTCTTGAGGTGGATGCAGAACGAAAAAGAATATCTTTATCTATGAAACAGGATCCGTTTAATCCCGATATAAAAAAAGAAAAAAAAATTGAAAACAGAAATGACGGTGCTCTGAAAAAACCGGTTACCGGAACAAAAATTTCTGAGAAGAAAAAAGGTCCTGAACAGAAACCTCAGCCTGCAAAAGTAAGCACGTTTTCAGGCTTGAAGGATATTGTAAAAAAATGAAAATAATATTGTACTCTTATGCTTCAGTATTTTACAGTTGACTTATAGACAATATGGTAATTTATTATTACTATAAGACTCTAAAAAGGGGTTGAGAGATGAACGAACATCGCGAACATGCAAGATATGATAAAGAGATGAAAATTGAATACGAATTTTCAAATAACAATATTATAAGCACTACATGCGGAAAAGTTTACAATATCAGTCTTGGCGGAATATATATGGTGACCGAGCTGCTGGTTGATAAAAATTCATCCCTGGATCTTTTATTTTCTTTTGTTAAAGATGACGAATTAATTGTTCTTAAAACTACAGGAAATGTATTAAGGTCAGGTACCGTTAATTCTGATCAGGAGATAACGAAGAAGTACAAACCATCACCGGAAGACGGGGCATTTTTTGCAGTGATAAAATTTTCAGAACCGTTTGCCGAGCTGTCTTTTATGCTGCATTAAAAAATTTCTTAAAATCAATCCTATTCAGACCCATCTCCAAAAAAAGTTGAGACATGTGTCTACTGCACAGGGCTCATACTTTTATTCATTTTGTACTCCTTCCAATAATGAATTGCACAACCTGGTAAATAGATCGTCTATATTCGACCCGTCTTTGGCGCTTGTTGTTATAGTCAATTTTATATTTTTCCCCTTTGTGCCATCCTCTGCAAGTTCCACATATTCTTCAGCATTTTCAACAAGATCAGATTTATTAAGAGCTACATATATATCCATATAAGGATTTTCACTCCTCAGAAGCTCAGCGTGTTCAGGGATATTTTCAATCGTATTCCGTCTGGTCAGATCAGCGACTATAATTCCCGCAGAAGCACCCCTTATGTACTCGGGCAAAATTTTTGTAAACTTATCGCTCCCTGCAATATCCCAGAGCAGGAGATCTGCACTGATAGCGTCACTGACCGCTACCTCTTTCTTCGTTACTTTAACACCAATTGTTGTCAGATATGAATCACTGAATTCATCATATACAAAACGGCGGACCAGGCTGGTTTTCCCGACTGCAAAATCCCCAACCATTACAACTTTCCATTTATAACCGGAAGCCATTATTTCTCCATTTTTTAAATCTTATATTATGATAATCTGCCGCTGATAAACTTTAACTGAATTTTTACCTGTTACTGAATTAAACATAATGGAAACCAAGAAGCAGTATATCATCCTCCTGATTTGTTTCCCCTCTGAAATCTATTATCTGTTTAATAATCGCATCCATTGTTTCTTCAAGAGTATCTCTTTTACCCTTCAGAAAAAATTCCAGCAAAGCTGCATCATACCCAATTATATTATCGGAGGAATTATGCGTTTCAGGAATTCCATCAGTGTAAAATAACAGCATATCCCCTTTTTCAATATCAGTTTCAAACTCCCGGAATTTTTGGTTTTCAAAAACTCCCACAACTGTATCATTATCGCCAATAAAAAAAATCTCTCCATTTTCCTTCAGAAGAACAGGGTGAGGGTGCCCGCCATTGGCAAAAGTGAAATTCATTCCGTTTTTAAAAGAAAGGTTTCCGGCAACAGCCGTAAAAAAGTATGACGAAATTATTTTATTCCAGTAAATAAAATTCAGCTCCTCAAGATATCTTCCAGGCCTGCCGCTATATTCCCCGATAATGCTTTCCGAAAAATATTTTAATAATGATAAAAATAATGCTGCTGCAACTCCATGCCCTGAGATGTCGCAAATAAAAATATTAACACCATTTTCATCAGGAATAACCGAATAGAAATCTCCTCCGATCTGTTCAAGCGGGAGATAGCGGCATTCAATATCGAGAGATTTAATTCGTGGAAAATCTTTCTGTAAAAGCGCATCAACGGCAATCCGCGCAATCATAAGATTTTTTTCCATAGTATCAATCCTGCCCTTCAGCTCACCACGGTTTGCCTCAAGCATATTCATTGTTTCTTTGAGTTCTGTAATATCCTCTTCAATCCCAACATAATGAGTAATATTCCCTTCCGCATCTTTTAATGGAGAGATTGATGCGAGCTCCCATGCAAGATCGCCGTTTTTTCTTTTATTTAAAATTTCACCGCTCCAGATGCCGGCATTACTTACAGCATTCCATAAATTCAGATAAAATTCATTGTCATGAAATCCTGATTTTAAAAATCTGGGGTTTTGACCAATTACTTCAGCGGAGGAATAACCTGATATTTCAGAGAACCGCGGATTGCTGTACTCAATATTCCCTTTTTGATCTGTAATAATAATACCGACCGGGCTATGCTCAACGGCTGTCCCGAGAATCTGGAGCTGTTCCTCCATCTGTTTTCTGGAGGTAATATCTGTCATAACCCCGACAATTACCGTCCCCCCATATTCGGCATCAGTGAAAAAAGATTTATTTATAATTACATAAAACTTCTCTCCATTTCCTTTTATAATCCCGGCCTCATAGTTAACTGACCCTCCATGATTAATAAGCTCCCTGTCGAATCTGTCATAATTATCATGACTCTCGGGAAATAAAATTCCGGAGACTTTCCCGGCAATATCATCCCTTGAAAAACCTGTAAAATTTTCAAACTCCCTGTTGCATCCGATATATCTGCCGGATGAATCTTTATAGAATACCGGGTCAGGAATTGTGTTTAGAAGGGTCGTTATAAATTCTTCACGGCGGATTAGTTCATTGTTTCTGAGTATCATCTCATTTCTCTTCTGCTGCACCATCCTGAGAGAGAGGCTGCCTTCAGTTATATCTTCAATAATTATAAAGGCCGAGTTTTCTTTTTCAGGATCACTGAACGCATGAAGATTAAAAAAAATTTCACTTTTTACTGTTCTATTAATTGTATTTAAACTGAATTTCTCTTTCTTTTTATTTAAAACATCATAAATCTCATTTTCCAGGCCAAATAGTTCCGGAAAAATATCTGTAAGATATTCATCATTTAATTCTTTAAGGCCCAGGTAATCCTGAATATTTCTATCGGTAAAAGAGAGAGTCAATGAGGAACTCAGGGCAGCGTAATAAATACCGAATTTACTGCTTATTATTTTTATTGCACCATCAGGCATTTAATTTTCTCTGACTTCGAATTTTGTTGTCCCGGTAAAAAATCATCATTGTATCAATAATCTGGTATTAATCTTTTTTAATTTTGGCAAACAACATTATCCCGCGTGTATCTTTGAATGCAGAAAACTCGGGATCAGCAGAAATAACATCAGGATTAAATTCAGTTATATTGATTCTATCGCCATTCATTCCCAAGGAAATCAGATAATTTTTAATTGAAGACATTCTACCCTCTGCGAGTTTTTTATTAATCTCAAAACCTCCCTCCTGATCATTGAAAGCAATTATATCCACATCCAGATCGGGATATGATTTCAATATTTCATATATCTTCCGCGTCTGAAGCGACTGGCTGCCGCCGATAGAGGTTGCGCCTGGCGGGAATTGTATTATTATTTTCTGAAGTTCCTGACGGACAAAAAGTACCTGAAGATCACTGAATTTTTTTTCAAACAGTGCAAGGTCCGTTCTGAATTTTTCTACCGTTCTGAAATCTGCAGAAACGGTTTTATTAATAATATTTTTTATCTCGGGAAAAGAAGAAACAGTTTTATCAATCTCTCCTCCGGTCTGCGGAGATGCTATTACGCCCCTTATTATCAGAGTGTCTCCTTCAGCATCACACTCAATGTCATGAGTATACGGCGGAAGCGTTTCATTTATTTTTGACATAATTTTATTTTCAAGACGATAATCTTTTATCTCTCCGGCAATAAATAAAGCAAATAAAAATAACACTGCGGCAGATAATATTCCCGCGGCCACTTTAAGTTTTTTAAACGATTTCTCTCCAGGGCCGCCGGGATACGTTACAGCATTTGACCTGGTTATAAACTCATCAAGAATCTCCGTAATTCCTGCAAAACCATCCATGGACCCTTTAAACTTTTTCAGCGGATCTCTATACTTTATATGAATTTCATTTAAAAGGCTATCAATATCATTGTTAAACTCCAGTGCAGGCGAACCATTTACTACAACAGCCGCGTAAAAATATACACTTTCAAAAAGTATTATCCTGGAATTACCAAAACTGATTTCATTCAGTTCACTGTTTTTTTTATTAAATGAAGTCCTGATAAAACCGGTTATGGCCGATAGCATTGCTACAATGAGGTCGCGGTTTGGTTCACTATTTTCAAGCCTTGATCCCTGTGCGATGAGAAGTGAGGATTTTTTTTCAATAATCAGAATTTCATCTATAACATATGGAAGTGATTCCTTAAGAATTATCTCTTCAAGCGGAAGACCGGTTATGATGGAAAGAAATCTGTACTTCCACATCCTCATACTCATAGCCGATTCAAATCTGTCATTTATATAGTTTACAAGAGATCTGAAAGCATCTGAAATTTTCTTTGTTATAATTTTTCCTATTATCGGAGCAATATAGTCAAACAGATCTGACGAAGGAATATAATTCATACTTCTCATATACTCAACATCATTTTCCAGATGTTTTATCTTTCTTGCGTTTATGTAGGCAAGGGCAATCTCATCGATCTTTTCATCAATTTTATTAAATGAAATATGAACAAAATTCCCCGCGGGTTTGTATTCAATTATTCTATATCTATGAAGTGCGTTTATGCTCTGATAAACCTCCATTGCAGTCAGCTCGGCGTATTCCGCCAGAACATTATAATGGGTGCGGACCTCCACTTTACCCTGCTCTGTCAGTTCCAGTAAAATTCCCAGTACAATTGCTTCGGTATCGTTCAGTTTATATTTTTTTAAATAGTGTCTCAGTATCGGATTATCGAGAAGAGTGGTTTTGTTTATTAAAGCCAGTTCCTTTTTAATTTCATCTTTTTTCATATCCCGCTTCCTGAAACTGTATTTATAACAACTTAATCTATTAGATGGTATAAAGTCAGTTTTTTTCAAATAAATTTTTATTTCCCGGGAGACTGCCGATGACCATTTTCTGTAAAGACTACATCCGCATGGCAGCTCCTGAGTCAGTCACTTAAATTATCAGACTTGAGTCACATGCATACCAGTGTTATTTTTCAACTCAGAGAATTTTAAACTCTAAATGTTCCCCTATATTTTTATTCACTGTAATCTGCAAACAATAACTTTTCCTGCGATTACAATTTATATTGTCTCTTACTAAACTTTATATCAAACTATTTTCGGGAACAGGCACATTTTTTCTTTGAGGATAAATCCGGTATCATCCTTGACAAAAATATCTCCGGCTAGTCTAAATATGTTAAATTATTGATTTAATACATTTACCATAATCTGAAATTGATTATTATATAAGTATAATATTTCCAAACATACACCGGAGGGTGCCATGCGCCAGAATAATTTCACAGATATGAAAAAACAGCTCATGCAGAATTTCATTTTATGTAATCTTGCATTTCCAGTAATATTTACCCTTCTTCTTTTTATGAGCATGAAAGCATCAGCTGTTATCAAATCTGCGGAAATTATAGTAATATTTACAATACCTACTTTAGGTATAATTCTTTTCATATATCATAAGATTACAAACAAACTCCAGAATATGATTAACGAAAGGAAAAATGATGAAGCATCAATAAAATTCGCTAAAAGACTCCCCTTATCAGTTTCAATTTTATTTGCCACCCCTCTTGTTGCCAGTTCCATATTAGCCACAATCATAGGTTATTATATAAAGGTTTTCATAACGCCTTACCAGGCTATTTTTTTCATTCTCATAGAGATGCTTCTCTCCTTAAGCCTGACCCTTTTCCACTATTACAGATTTAAGATAATTCTTTATCCAGTTTCAAGTACTGTTAATCTACGGTCTCTATCAATGTTTGAGAAACTGTTAGCTCCTATATTAAGTTTCATTATTATTGCTATACTGTTTGTAGGGGTTACGATTTACTCAATAAATGTAAACAGAACAACCGAGTTCTACATGAAAAACACAATTGACAATACAGATAAGGCAGCTCTGGCAATAGATAACACTTTTCAGAAAATAGAGACGGAATTACAGACTACACTGAATTTTATCAATCCTGAAACAATGTCTCAGGGTGAAGCTGTCAGCATGGCAAAACGAATCTTCGATATCATGCAGAGCAGAAATCTTGAAATGATCTTCATATCAAAAAACGATGGGACAATATATACAGACCGGGGAAAAAAACTGGATATAAAGGACAGAGATTATTTCAGTAAAATTAAGTCTGATAAAAAAACAGTATGGTCTGACCTGATCCAAAGCAAAGATACAGGAAATATGGTGATTCTATGCATTGTTCCTAAAATCGTTTCCGGAAAACTTTCCGGTGCAATAGCATCAACTTTCCATTCAGAGGCAATGCAGGCAATTGTTAACAGTGTAAGCACAACCAGTGATACTAAATACCTGATTATGAACAAAGAAGGAAAAATCATATACCACCCGGAAGCAAGACTTGTTGATAAAATTGTAGGAAAGGATCTCCTCGACAAAAACGGCAAAGACCTTAATGCCTTTGTAAAAACTGAAGACAACGAATTCCATTCATTTGTTATCAACAATAATCCGCTGCTGCTCAGAAAAATAAAACTTCAATCCACAGGACATTACCTTGTTTCGACAAGCTACGAGAAAGAACTTATGAAGCCGGTTAATTCGATTATTCTCAGGGTAATCATAGGTATGCTCTTCATATATATAGTCGTTTTCATTATTTTATACAAAATAGGCAAAAGTTTTTCTCAACCGATAAGAAACACAATTAAAATATTCAAAAAACTCGCAGCTGGTGATCTTACAGCACGGAGTGATTATTACCTCCCTGACGAATTTGGCGACATGATAAAAAACATGAAGCAGTTTCAGGACAAAATAAGTGAAGTAGTAGACGCCGCACTGAATTCTTCTAACCAGCTTGCGGCTTCAGCTGAGGAATTATCCGCGACAAGCTCATCACTCGCTGACAGCGCCCAATCTCAGGCAGCTGCTGTTGAACAGGCTACAGCATCGCTTGAGGAGATATCGGCATCTAATGAATCTATTGCCGAAAGTGCAAAGACACAATCTGATCACTCCAAAAATACTTACCGTCTTATTGAAGAGCTTGGCAAACTGATAAAAGCAGTAAACTCAGATGCAATAACAACACTCAAAGTTGCCAATGACACTACAAACGAAGCAATAAAAGGAAACGATCTTATGCAGAATACAATTAACGGTATGAACAGCATTGAGCAGAACTCGTTGAAAATTGCAGAGATGGTTTCTTTAATAAGTGATATATCCGACCAGGTGAATCTTCTCGCTCTGAATGCCGCTATAGAGGCAGCGAGAGCAGGGGAGCATGGGCGCGGTTTCGCGGTCGTTGCGGACGAAATCGGAAAACTCGCGGAACAGACAGCAGAATCCGCAAAAAGCATAACAAACCTTGTATCTAATGGAGTTAAATCTGCAAAGCAGGGAATTCAGGATGTAAACGAAACATCGAAAGCTCTCGAAAATATCATCAACTTCATTAATAACACCAAAGAACTGGTACAAAAAATAGCGCACTCAACCGAAACGCAGGCACAGGCGGGTGAAGAGGTAACAAACGCCACAAAACAGGTTATGGAGATGTCTGACAATATTTCAAACTCCACTCATGAACAGACTATAACACATACCGAGATTTCAAAAACCATGGACCAGATAAATGATCAGACTCAGGCCCAGGCATCAGGAGCCGAAGAGATAGCCTCTTCCGCAGAAGAGATTAGTGCGCAGGCTGAAAATATGAAAAACCTTCTGGAATTCTTCAATATTGGCAGTAAGAGTAAAAAGTCTGATCAAAATTAATAATACTCAAAGCAATCATTAATTGATATAAATAAAAAAAGCAGGGTAAAAGCCCTGCTTTTTTATATCCGCCATCAGCAATTTTATTTCAGATCATTTGTAAGTTTATACTTTTCAAAGAAGTGAAATATAATACTTAAAATCATACCTACAACAGTAGCAAGAGCCATTCCTTTAAGCTGGACATGGCCTATTTTTACAAACGCGCCGCTTATACCGGCCATAAAAACAACTGATGTAAGAATAAGGTTGGATGCTTTACTGTAGTCTACTTTTTCTTCAACAATCATTCTTATACCTGAAGCGGCAATTACTCCGAAAAGAAGAAGGCTTATTCCACCCATTACAGGTACAGGTATTGACTGAATAAGGCCTGACAGTTTACCGATGAATGCAAGAACAACGGATATAACAGCAGCTCCCCCTATAACCCATACAGAGTATACTCTTGTGATTGCCATAACTCCTATATTCTCACCATAAGTTGTTGTAGGAACAGAACCGGTAAATCCGGAAATTACCGTTGAAATACCGTCACTTAAGAGTGATCTGTGAAGACCGGGATCAACTGTAAGATCTTTCCCTACAATGTTTCCTGTTACTATAAGGTGCCCGATATGTTCAGAGACAACCACAAGGGAAGCTGGAAGAATAATAAGTATTGCATTTATATCGAATTTAGGGAAATAGAACTGGGGAATTGCAAGAAAATGCGATTGGTTGTATGCCGCAAAATCTACAATACCTAAAAAATATGCTGAAACATAGCCGGCTATAAGGGCGATAAGCACAGGGATGACAGCGAGGAATCCTCTAAGTAAAATGGATCCGAAAACTGCAACCGCAAGTGTAATCATAGAAACAAGAATAACCTTGCAATTTAATCCGCCCTGAGCATCCGGGATTAATCCTGCCATTGATGCTGCAACCGGAGCAAGCTCAAGGCCGATAAGTGCTACGATGGGGCCCATTGTTGCCGGTGGAAGAACAATCTTTATCCAGGCTGTCCCGAAGAACCCTATTATTACAGCAACAGCTATAAAGACACAGCCTGCAGCAATAAAACCGCCAAGCGCATAACCGTAATTGGCATGCCACAAATTCCTGTCAGTACCGAGAACAATAAAAACCGGGGATATGAATGCAAAACTCGAACCTAAAAAGGCAGGAGCTTTTCCTTTACAGATAAAAATATAAATCAATGTTCCAACACCGTTCATTAAAAGAACAATAGCAGGATCTATACCGAAGAGAGTCGGTACTAAAATTGATGCGCCAAACATTGCAAAAAGATGCTGAAGACTCAAAGGGAAACCGGCTAAAAGGCTCACCTTCTCCTCTACCTGAATAATTCTTCGTGGCATAACACACTCCTTCTTTGAAAATTTATTTGATATGTATGATACTGGTTCCAGTAAGACAGTTAATGATGATTTTTACAGGGTCCGGTGATTGCAGCTTTTTATAAAAGCTTTCCATAAGTAAACCCTTACTCACAAAACAGAATTTTATGATCGCCATTAAATCTTAATAGATGAAGTCTTTGATATGATCCGGAATTTATTAAACAACAGGCATGAGTTCAGTCAAGATATTTACAATCGAAAAGTATAATTTCCGGAATTTCATAAAAATGCAAATATCATCTGAATAATATTTCTCTTCACAACCTGTTTTCTCAATAATAATCAGCTGCTCCTCTTTTTCTACATATCCCATATAAAACTTCTGTCTCTTAAAAAAATTCAGAATATTATTTTATCCTGAAACAAAATTTCATACAAAATACCAGATTCATATCTTTGATTTAATATAATCCCGTTTAAATATGATTAATGAGTGAATCGTAATTACCTGACTATTCAGGAAAAACAGGCCGAAAATTAAGATAAATTCTTGAAAACAATCTGTGCATTATATACTTTGATGAATCTTTATAAGTTTTGAGGAATTATACCATGAGCCGTGATAAAAAACCTGTAATAGCATTTACCAGATTCACTCCCTATATGATTATTGATGTGGAAAAAATGGAAAATTACAATGGAGAGTATATTGAAACTGAAGCTGTAACATCACTCTGCCGCTGTGGTGAATCTAAAAACAAACCTTTCTGCGACGATTCTCATTCAGTAAACGGAATTGACGGTGAAAAACAGCCTGACAGAGATTTGTACAAGTGGAAGGACTACCGCGGAAAAGATATTACAGTTCATTATAATTTAGGAGTATGCTCGCATGACGGTTCATGTATCAGAATGCTTCCGGGCGTTTTCAATATAAACTGCAGGCCATGGATTACGCCTGATAACGGTGATGTTGAACGCATAATCGATGTAATAAAACATTGCCCTTCAGGAGCTCTGAGTTATAGCTTAAACGGTGAAAAATATATTGATTATTATAACGGGGAACCGAAGATTAAAATAGCAAGAAAAGGTCCTCTGGAACTCTACGGAGGAATTGTACTCAAAGATGACCAGGGATCAAAACCTGAAACTTATGACCATTACACTCTCTGCAGATGCGGTCATTCTAAGAACAAACCTTTCTGTGACGGGAAGCATCTAAAACATAAATTTTCAGGTTCATAAAAATGCATGATAAACTAATCAGAATTGAAGCAGAAAAAATAGAAAAGACATTCGCTAAAACCCTTTTGTTCCGGAATATAAATTTTAATCTCGGGAAAGGGGATTCTTTCTATATTACAGGGCCGAACGGTTCGGGCAAATCCACTTTATTGCAGATACTTGCGGGGATACAAAAACCTTCGTCAGGAAATGTTATCTATACATCAGATAACTCTGTTATAGAAAGTGAAGATTATAAAGACTTTCTGGGATTCACAGGGCCGCAGGTTAATCCCTACGACATGTTAACATCAATAGAAAATCTCACGTTCACTTCGACTGAACCAGTTGACGAAAATTTAATGATTGAATATCTCGAAAAATTTGATCTTTACAGGCACAGAACAAAATCCGTTAAATACTACTCCTCCGGAATGAAACAGAGGCTCCGTCTGATACATGCTCTTATTAATAATCCGGAAATTCTGATGCTCGATGAACCGTGCAGCAACCTTGATTCAAAAGGGCGTGACATTCTATACAGAATTCTCGATGAAGTGAAGAATAATAAAATATTAATTATAGCCACAAACGAACCGGAAGATATAAATCTATGCTCAAAGGGAATCAATCTTGAACAATAGAATTTTAAATAATATAAAAAAAGATTTTCTTATCGAGTCCAGAAACAGATCCGCTATTAATATCAGTTTCGCGTTTGCCGGGATTACAACACTATCTGTAAGCCTTGCGGCAGGAGGAGTACCGTTCACTCCTGTA
>Ga0116171_10003315_pt1 | contig 14948 bp, 10 predicted proteins | sample AD_JPNHW2_MetaG_FD_89798 | JGI IMG/M metagenome (GOLD analysis project Ga0116171, IMG submission 89798) | Active sludge microbial communities of municipal wastewater-treating anaerobic digesters from Japan - AD_JPNHW2_MetaG | ecosystem: Engineered > Bioreactor > Anaerobic > Digestate | place...
GAGTTCATCGAAGGTCGGGGTGAGTTGTATATTTGCTTTTTCACAAATATTCTGTAATTTCAATTATCGAAAAACTATATTGCTGATTAGGTAAAATCGATATGTCGTCCTTAAAAGAAATAGTCAGGCTTTTAAGAAAAAATCAGACTGATGCAGAAAAAAAGTTTTGGGAAACTGTTCGAAACCGTCAGATCAAAGGTCGAAAGATCCTCCGGCAATATGCAATTGTTTTTGATTATGGTGACTCAAAAAGGTTTTTTATCGCCGATTTCATCTGTCTTGAAACTGGACTGGTGATTGAAATTGATGGAAAAATTCATCTCCGCCAACAGGATTATGATGAAATGAGAAGCCACATTATCAATAGACTCGGTTATAAAATCGTTAGATTCAGAAATGAAGAAGTTCTTGAAAACATTGGGGAAGTTAAAGAAAAACTCAAAAAATATCTGTAACTGCCCTAACTCATCCCTAACTCACCCCCAACCCCTCTCTTCGCAGAAAAGAGGGGCTAATACATTAACATTACCCCTCTTTCCACAGAGAGAGGGGTGACCTGAGTTTATCGAAGGTCGGGGTGAGTTGGAACCTATGTCGTCTTATTGCTGATCTTGGTAAGCACCCATCTTTTTAATGAATAATTCTTTGGTGGCTTCAAAATTGTTTTCATATGCATACTCGATCGCTGTCTTTCCAAGATTATCTTTGATGTCTATGTCGGCATTAAATTTTAAAAATGTTTTTACTACTTCATACAAACCTGATCTCACCGCAACAATCAGTATTGTTTCTCCAGCATTGTTAATTGAGTTAATATCTGTACCCGCTTTTAACAGAACTTCAATTTTCTCAGGGCTGGTTGCAGCATAGAAAAGTTCAGAGTTGCCATTATTATCCCTCTGATTGACCTTCGCCCCTTTTTCTATCAGATATTCCATCAATCTAATGGTTTCAAACAGAGGTCCTATATTTTTTATATCAAGTGCAAATTTACTGGAATGTGGACCTTTTTTAGCCTTAATTCCTTTATCACAAAGAATCATCAGCGGGGTCATTCCAGCAATGTTCTTTACATTCAGATCCCCGCCTTTTTCAATGTAATCATTAATGAAATCATATTTAAAATGCCTAACCGCTTCAAAAATGTTTTTCGGAGTAAAATTGAATGCCTTGTTAACGATCCATATCATAAAACCGATTATAAGCAGAATCACTCCAGCCATAATTAAAGCAGGCAACATCGCTTTCTAAACTCCCTCATTTATTGATAAAATATACTTTCTATATGCCGGTTTTTCAATTAAAAGTTGAACTTGTCATTTCATTGACCTTTCCCCGACCCCTTTCCTGAAGGAACGGGGCAATTCAAGTCCCTCGCCTTGAGGAGAGGGATTCAGGGTGAGTTGGAAACCTTGAAACCGGAAACGATTTGTTAACTGGCATAATTATAAATGATAACGGAATCAAAGTTTCTAAATAGAATTTTGACGACTTTCTAAAATCTTCAATTTTAAAGGGTGCGGTCTTAATTGAGCCATTGTAGGATTCAGAACATGAGCTTTGCCTTTTTTATGAATTTTCAAGCCGTCAATCTGCAATTTTGTCTCACAATCGGATGATCCTAAAATAATTAGATTTTTTTGACCCGAATTGAGTACTAAATCCACATTTTCCCCCTCTTTTACAATATAATTCAAATCAGATCTTGCGATATTTGCTTTTTTGTATTTTAAAGACAAATTATAAAGGTATTTAATATATTTCTCGGATGCTTTTTCATCAAAGTATATGGATTCAATGCAATTAACAAACTGGAGAACATTAATACTATCAACATCTTGCTGCTTATTTATACAATATAAATGTTTCTTTTTATCTCCGACCTTATAAATACCTGAATCAAAAAAGATTATTGTTACTTCCGAACTAAGAGGTATAAATATTTGTAGTCCTGTTGTTCCATAACCTGTTTTAGAATGCCCCCATTTTTTCAACTCCAAGAATTGATTGTATCTCACATTAGGACAATCTGAACTAATAAATGGTCGATCTGTTCTATTTATCAATAGCTTAAAATCCAAATCTTTTGTATAATCTAAAACAACTTTAATGTTTGACAGTGAATTCTTTATTGTATCTTGGTGAGACGGCGATGGAACAAGTTTGCTAATATCTGTGTTTGGATCGATCTCTAACAATTTCTTTCCCATTTCTAAAAACATATTTTTCATACCTTCAATTCTCACGGGATTTCTCGTATCATTAAGAGCCATAAACATCAGTAATTTCAAATGTTCTTCCGATCCTTTTCGAGGAAGCACTCTATTTTCCACAACCTCTCTAATTGCACTAGAAACATAATGCTCAATTTTAGATAAATCTCCTTCTATTTTACCATCATATCCGTAAAAGAAATCCTTTGAAGCTTGATCTTTTAGAGTGGCTCGATCAAAGTAGAAACCATTATTGGTATTGAAAATGCCTATCTGTTTTTTATTTCCATTATATGAGAAATTCCTAAGATAAAACTTGGGTATGTAGTGTTGATTTTTCTTTTCAGTAATCATTTTACATTATTTAAGAAAGCATTTGCATTGAACTTTTTTTTAAATCATATCATTATTTCAAAACCAATAATTGATTTGATGCTATACTTCTTCATAAACTTCATCTTTGTCCAAAAAACCGTATTCTTCTATTTTCGGTAAAATTTTATTCGCCAGTTTTTCATTTGCCTTGCTCAATTCCTTCAATTCATCTGTGCCAAAATGGTGCTCTGTTAAGCATCTTCTTATCTGATACCAGCCAACATCCCAAGTTTCTATTTTCCATTTATTTGTTGCCATTTGATTCAGATTTGAAAAGAAAATTTTATAAACATCTTTCCCTTTCTCCAGAACCAGCTTTGCTTCTTCTGACAACTCATTTTTTGAAATCCAGTTTGCAACAAATCTGTTTTCGTCCGTAACCATTTGCTGTTTGAAGTCCGGATCTTTTATTTCCCATTTTTTCATTTCTTCAATTTTAAAAGGAAAGAAATTGTTTTTTATTTGATAGGTATTTTCTAAATAGATAACATCTTTCAATGCAGTTGTTTCGTTTGATGAGGCGAATAAGCTCCAAACAACACAATCGTTCAAAAACTCTTTTGTTGGCTCGGTATGCGGAATCAAAAATTGGTTTCTGTCATTGAGCCAAGTTTGTCTCGGAATTTTTTTAACGGCATGAAGTGTCAACGCCTTTTCAAAATTTTCTTCAACCACGGTAAAAGCTCCGGCACTAGCATTTGGTGATGAGAGAATAACTACATACTTGGCGTGTTGCAAGTCATTGCCATTACTGCAAATAGATGCCAGGAAATCAGGTCTTGCCCTGTGTCTCTTATCTGTGTTGTCATTTTTAACCGTTATCCCGTTGCTTAGTGGTGGCAAAATATAATCTTTTGTGTTTTGCAGTCTAGGAAACCATTTATTAAGAACTTCTTCTTTTTCAATTAACCTTAAATGCTTTACTCCAATTGTATCTGCCTGATCATTTGCAATATTTATTTTCACAGTTTTAGCTTCGGAAGACTTTGATAAATTCCAAATTAAAAATCCAATCGGATATTTCCCCGTTACTCCGCTAAAGTTGGTTGACTTAAAAAGAAATCCCTTTTCGTATTTATAATTAAAACACATATCTCTGTATTCAATACTGTCTGGCGCATTGAGATACTTCAACTTTGAAAACATTCCCAAGTATGTATTCTTTGGAAGTTCGTGTACTATACGAAAAATAAATTGAGCAAACAATTCTCTTTTTACATGTCCAGCATCTTCCTGATCCATGACTGTCTCTACTTTTGTTTTACTCACACCTTTTTTAGAGTCTCCTTTCGCCCCGCCGACTTGAGCTGTCGCAAATGGCGGATTGATGTAAACTATCCAAGTGATTGAAGGATCTGCTAATTCATCTCTTAATTTTTTTGGTAATTTCCAATTGGGTTCGAAAGGTAACCCTTCTTTATTAAAAAGATATTCCACATCATCATTTAAATAGTCATATTGAAAACAAGTAGCATTCGGAAAAACTTTTTTCAGATGATCAGCTTCGCTTGCATGGAGTGTAGACATGTAAATATTCTTATAAGATTCAGCAGGTAGATGGTATTCAAGATTTCCAGTTCCAGCAGCCATATCCCATATTCTATACTTGCCCGATTTATACCAATTTTTACCAATAACATCGTTTAAGTATTGAATTGCTTTCTTTGCGAAAATTAATGGCGTGTAGAACTCTCCCTCAAATCTTCTCTGAGATTCATCAGTTAACCTGTCAAGTTTTGAATGAATACCATTAATTGTTTCAGGATTGGAAACATAATCGTATATGCTCCAGAAAAAATCGTAATCTTTCATTAAAACTTTTTGAGTTTTTGAATTTTTATCTTCAAAGGTGAACACAACTCGACTGCTTTCTTTATCTACAATTACTCTTTCTTTTTGAATATTAGAAAGAAAATAGAATGAATCTTTGTAACCATTTACAATATATTGTCCGATGATACTTTTCCAATGATTAAAAACAGCTTCAAAATTATCTTCGTTAATTACTTTTTTATCTCCGAAATCCAAACCCGACTGTCCATTTAATGCCATTTCAAGAATATCCTTAAATGCAGAATAGTCTCCTTTTTGAAGAATTTTATATACATGAGTTTTGTTCGTTTCTGGCTCTTTTACTAAATGATCAATCAGTTTCGGATCTGGATTGCTTGCGGGTCGCTCCCAATCATAATTATCGTTTGAATAATAATTTGACCATTTGATTGTTTCCGTTATTGCGGCTTCATTTTTGTCAGCAAAGCAAATATACAATGGAATCATTTTAGTAACATCTTTATATTTAAGTCTTCTTATGTAATATAAAGTTTGGGCAATAACAGCCGATACAGCCTTAATATTATTAAAGTTCTTGTCGCTCTTAAACTCAAAAAGCACATTTTTTGTATATAAATCATGTTTGTCAGCTGTGTTATAATTTATTCTAAAGTGTTTTGCATATGTGGCTTTAACCTCTTCTTCAGTAGTTGCTTCCTGCAATTTACTTTTAAATTCTTCAAAATTCATAATTGTCTCCTATTTTTATTCTTTCACCCTATATCCGCCGTTTTTGGGGGCGCCTGTGAATTCAATTTTATTCTGTTCTTTCAATTCTTTGATAATTCTTTCGACTGTTCTTTTTGAGATTCCGGTGGCTTCGACTATTGTGGGGATGCGGCACATCGGGTTATTCTGAATAAATTCGAGCACGGGATTTACCCCGCCATTTACTCCGCCAATTACTCCGCCAACTTTTTTCAGCGGTTCCCCTTTTCTTTCTTTCAGTGTTTTCAATATTTCTTCGAGCATGAAGTCGATGAAGATGCCTGAATCTGCGGCACTGGTGCTTTTGCGTATTGCCTGATAATATTTCTGCTGGTTTTGGAAGACCATGTTCTCTACCGGCAGGTGTGAAAAGACGGGGTTCAGTTTTGCGAGAATGAGCGACTGCCACAATCTGCCTGTTCTGCCGTTCCCGTCACTGAAAGGATGAATGAATTCAAACTCATAGTGGAAAACACAGCTTTTTATCAGCAGGTGATCTTTTGAACTTTTGAGCCACTTGAAAAGATCATCCATTAAATATGGGACACGGTCTGCCGGCGGAGCAATGTGTACTGCTTTCCCCCCGGCAAAAACGCCTACTCCGGTTTTCCTGAAATGACCGGCATCATCAGCAAGCAGATCCATCATCAGTCCGTGAGCTTTCAGCATGTCTTCCACTGAAAAAGGGTCAAATTCAGAATAAACGGTGTATGTCTTTATGGCGTTCTTTACTTCCTGAATTTCACGGATCGGAGCGACAACGGTCTTTCCTTCAATAATATCGGTTATCATGCTTTCAGACAAAGTGTTTCCTTCAATTGCAAGCGAACCGCGGATAGTCTTTATCCTGTTTACTTTTCTCAGATAAACACCTTCTTTCTGCTCAAGACGGATGGCATATCTTTCAACAAGCGCCGAGATCTCGGCAATGAGGTTCACCGCTTTTACACTGACATTGAATGGAGGGATATAAACCATCACACACCCAAAAGATTGAACATTGACAAAATATACTTTCTATATGCCGGTTTTTCAATTAAAAGTTGCAACTGAGATTAGAAATATTCGACCATGAACTGTTCGAGTTCGACTGTGGTGTCGGATACCGGAATATTTTTTGCACCTTTCATTCCCATTTCGATATTGGCAAGCTTCTGAAGTGCTTTAAGGATCGTTATATTCTTACTGCTCTGAGCAATGGCGGTTCCTCTGTTCTTCAAATAAAAAAGCCTGTTCTTTGAGAGATAGGCGCCAAATTCACTGTTTTTATTCTCGTTAAGAAAAATCCGTCCTTTCATCAACGCTCTGAAATGTCTGAAAAACATTGATATTATTAAAGGATTTACTTTGTAATCCCCTTCTATTGTCACGGTATCCCTGTAAAGTTTCACAGCCGCCGATATCCTTTTTTCAACCAGAAAGTCCATAATTTTAAATATCACCTGTTCGCTCAGTCCGTTCAGAACATCATCAATCACCTGAAATGAAATGCTGTTCATCTGCCTGCTGGATGCATAAAGTTTGAGCTTTTCAACCTCTGAATGAATATAGAACATATCCTGATTTTCAGCACTGGAAAAAAACTCCACGAGCCTTTCATCCGGTGTAAAAGGGGCAAATTCGCTTTTTATGAATTTTCTGATATCAGCAGGACCCGGAGTTGGAACAACATTATATATCTTACCAATTTTCTGCAATGATTTGAAGAACTTAGTCCTTTTGTCAATATCGGTGATAAATACAACCAGATAGTTGTTCGGCTCACAGTTGTCAATATATGATTCCAGCATATCCCTTTCTTTATCACCAAGTTTTTCGGCAAGTTCAAGAGTTATGATCTTCTGAGCACAGAAAAACCCTATTTCACGGGCTATATTCACGGCTTCGGCAAGAATTGATTTACCGTCAGTCATATCATAAAGTATCAGTTCAAAAGTCGGATTTTCGGCCACGAACTGCCTGATCTCGTCTTTCAGTTTTCTGATTATGAACCTTTCCGGAGTATGAATAAAAAAAATCCCTCCGTTCGAACCGAGCGGAACAAGATCTTTAATTGAAGGAGGAAAAGTTTTCATAATTTATCCGACAACATTAACAAGTTTTCCGGGAATATAGATCACTTTCTTTATAGAGCCGCTTGAAAGGAATTTCGAATAATCTTTTGATCTTACGATCTGTTCTATTTCCGCGGCGCTTATATCAGGTTTTACAGCAAGTTTATCTCTTAGCTTTCCGTTAACCTGAACGACAACAAGAATTTCATCTTTGATAAGAGCCTTTTCATTGACTTCAGGAAAAGGAGTTTCCGCAAGTACCGGCATTCCGCAAAGCTGTGCAAGCTCTTCGGTAATGTGCGGAGCGAAAGGATTAAGAAGAAGTATGGAAGTTTTTAAAGCATCGGCAAAAACGGACTTTTCGATCTCGCTTTCCGATCTGAATTTATAGCTTGCATTGATCAGTTCCATTATCGCACTTATTGCTGTATTGAAATGGAATCTCTCGATTTCTTCAGAGACTTTTTTAATTGTTTCGTGAGTTTTTGACCAGAGATCTTTCCCTTCTTCAACATTTTCCGGAAGTTTCCGGCTGTTTTTAATTAGATCTACATTGGAAGTGATAATATTCCATGTTCTTATAATAAATCTGCTGCATCCTTCTACACCATCTTCCGACCATTCAAGATCCTTTTCAGGCGGAGCGGCAAAAAGAACAAAAAGACGGGCTGTATCTGCACCGTATTTTTTTATAAGCAGAACTGGATCGACAACATTTTTCTTCGACTTGCTCATTTTTTCGACTCTGCCGACTTTTACCGGAGAATCATCATCTTTTTTCACACATATTCCATCTTTCCAGCAAACTTCATCCGGATATAAGTATCCGTTTTCACAGGAATATGTCTCCATGCACACCATTCCCTGAGTAAGCAGGTTCTTTACCGGTTCTCTGAATGAAACATACCCGAGATCGGCAAGAACTTTTGTAAAGAATCTGGTATAAAGAAGATGCATTACAGCATGTTCCACGCCACCTATATACTGGTCAACCGGCATTGTGTGATCTACTTCAGCTTTTGAGAACGGCTCATGCTCAGATCTCGGATCGCAATATTTCATGTGATACCATGAGCTTTCAACAAAAGTATCCATCGTGTCGGTTTCTCTTGTCGCTTTTCCGCCGCATACCGGACATACAGTTTCATAAAATTCAGGCATATCTTTAAGCGGACTTGTCGCACCGGAAAACTCAACATTTTCAGGAAGTTTGACAGGAAGATTCTCTATCTTTTCAGGAACTGTGCCGCATTTTTTGCAGTTTATCATCGGGATCGGCGTTCCCCAGTATCTCTGACGGCTTATTCCCCAGTCTCTCAGTCTGTAATTGATACCGACTTTTCCATTTCCGGATTTAACAAGATATTCGCTGACCGCTTTTTTACCTTCAGTCGACTTCAATCCGTTGAACTGACCGCTATTGACCATCACTCCTGTTTCGGTGTAGGCAGATTCAAGAGGAAGCGTAAGTTCTCCGTTTTCAGGACTAATTACGACCTGAAGCGGAAGATCATATTTTTTCGCAAAATCAAAATCCCTCTGATCATGAGCAGGAACCGCCATGACAACACCGGTTCCGTATTCGGCAAGCACAAAATTCGCAAAATATAGAGGAACTTTTCTGCCATCGACCGGATGGATCAGATACTTTCCGGTAAAATATCCTTTTTTTTCATAATCGTCATCTCTGGTTTCAAGATGCAGCCTTTTAACTTCATCAATAAACTGCTGCATTTCAGCTTTATCAGAAGCATCTTCAAGGAAAACAGATGCCATTTCGTGCTCAACCGCCATACTTGCAAAAGTGACACCCATCAAAGTATCAGGTCTTGTTGTAAAAACTGATATTTTCTGATCTGTGCCTTCAAGAATGAAATCAATATAAGTGCCTTCACTTCTGCCTATCCAGTTTCTCTGCATTTCTTTGACATGGTCTGGCCAGCCTTTAAGATCATCAAGCGAATCAAGCAGTTCACCGGCATAGTCGGTTATCTTGAAATACCATTGCTCTATTTTCTTTTTAATGACATTGCATCCGTGTCTCCAGCATGTTCCGTCCTCAACCTGCTCATTTGCAAGCACTGTATTGCACTGAGGACACCAGTTCACTTCGCTGTTCTTTTTGTATACTAGACCTTTTTCATACATTTCTATAAAAAAGCGCTGTTCCCATCGATAATAATCGGATTTGCAAGTTGCAATCTCCCTGTCCCAGTCATAGCTGAAACCGAGCTGAAAAAACCTTTCCCTCATTGTGTCAATGTTGCTGTAAGTCCATTTTGCCGGCGGTATCTTATTCTCAATAGCCGCATTTTCTGCAGGAAGTCCGAAAGCATCCCAACCCATCGGATGGAGCACATCAAAACCTTTTCTGAAATAGTATCTCGAAACCACATCTCCTATCGAATAATTCCTGACATGACCCATATGAAGTCTGCCTGAAGGATAAGGAAACATTTCCAGCATATAATATTTGGGTTTTCCGCTTGACGCTCCCTTGTAGTTAAAATAGCGCGATTCAATCCACTTCTTCTGCCATTTAGGCTCAATTTCTGAATGATTGTAATACATAATTCCTCCGGAAAGAGATTTCAGAGATCTGTTTTAGGAGCTGAAAATTTAAAATTTCTCCTAAGATAGCTATTCAATGCCTGCTGCATCGGCTCATTGAGTTTTTCAGAAACATCATCTATTTTTTCCTGCTCTCTGACACCCAGAACCATATTTTTCAATAAATTCTTCTGAAGATATGAAAGCATTGTGCTTTCCTTACCTACAGCGACCAGAATCTCGGCATTGAGCAGAACAAGATAATTGTGATAATACGGCACTCCGGGAGACAGAAATTTTTCATTTTCAAGAATATAGGCTATGCCGTCCCGTGATTTTGTAAGGTCTCCCTGATAGTAAGTAATTTCCGCCGCCAGAACAAGTCCTGGAAGATAGTGAGGTGCACATTCGAGCATTGAATCTATCATACCGAATGTTCTCTGTTTATCTCCCTGATTTCTGAACAGCTCAGCTTTCAGAAGCAGGAATGCAGGTTCACATTTATCATAAGTTTCCATTTTTTTATCAATATTTTCCGATGCCACCTTATATTCGCCCTTTTCTTTCAAGGCGAGCTGTTCTCTGAAAAAGAACCATACCGGATCTGTCACTTCATCATGCGCAAGCAGCTCGTCGGCTTTATCAAAAAGCATATATCTGTTATAAATGTCTATCAGCATTTTCCTGTATTTCTTATCACCCTTTAACTCTTGGAGGTGTTTCACAGCTTGCGCCACAGCACCCTGTTTAAGAAATTCATTAATTATCTCACCTTTTTTATCAGGAGTTTCAAGAGGATAAATTCTTTCAAGAATCTCAACTGTTTCATTAATATTGTTCTTTCTTGAAAGTGCGTCAAGATAGGAATAGAGAAGAGAAACATTGTCAGGATTTTTATTTGAAAGATCTTTCAGCTGGTTAAAATACATTTCTTCACCGGAAAGGCGGTATTTCATTTTAAGGATTCGGGCTTTGATCTCTATTTTGGGAGTCTTTTCAATTATCTTTTCATAGGCGGACACGGCTTCTTCGTAATATCCATTCTTTTCACTGCATTGAGCTCCTCTCATCAGTGAATCATCATCGACTTCTTCCGGAAAGAACTGAGCAAGCTCTCTGAATGAAAAATAGCAGTTACTGTAATCTCCTTCAGCAAAACTTGTTTCAATTACAAGCTTTATATCCTGTGCATCCCTCTGATTCTCTTTTTGTTCTTTCATATACAATGCCATTCTGGAAGCTTCGCGTGTATTTTCGTTCTTCAGGAAATGCTTAACTATATCTACACAGAAATATCTTCCCGGACAGACTGAATAAAAACCGTCAGCCAGCACATCATCTTTCTCTGAAGCAAATCCGAGAAGTATTTTTGCTTCACCGTAATAATATCTTTCGATACTCAGGGTTTTCCATTTATCAAGCACAGCAAGATCTGCTGAAATATCACTAAGACCCTTATCTTTTTCAGCTGAACCGGCTTTGATCATAATTTTAAGCTTCTGTGTAAGCTCATGATCCGGAAAAACAGCAAGTATATTATTTACAAGGTCGGCAGACTGTTTAAATTCACTCCTTCTGAAAAGCATAAGTGCCTTATAAAAGCTTTCTCTGAGATTTTCCTTGCTGATTTGCGACGGAATTTCTATTTTAAGTGCCTTTATCTGATTCAGGGAAGCCGGATACTCTTTATCAAGCTTATGGTAAAGTGCTATTCCTGAAGGCACACCCCTCCCCTCAATATAATCCACAAGAGAAACTATTTCAGGATCTTTTTCTGATACCAGCGTATAGAACATTTTAAGCTGGGTGGTATCTTCCTTTTCGTAATCGAGCCTGTAATCCATTACGGCAAAAGCGGTCATCCACAATATACATTTTTTTATAGGTTCACCGATATCGTCTCTTATATCAATAATCTTATAATCTCTGACAGTGTTTATATATTCGCCATAGTTCATAGATGTAAAACTGGCCTCTGGATTTGAAAGAAGATCCTTGTATTTATCCGCCTTATCCTCTCTCAGAAAAAAATAACCCGTAAGAAGAATCGCCGCAATACCTATCAGTGCAAGACCGATGTTTTTAAGAATTATGGCTCTACTTCTGGTTTCCTCTTCAAGTCTCGGCTCAATTATAAGTATCTTTTTTAGAGCATCATTTGTCTGTTTTACCGCAACAGGTTCTTCAGGATCATCAAAACCGCCGATGCTGTCAAGCTCTCTTTTTGCCGCAAAATGATTGGGATTTATCTGAATAACTTTTTTGAGCTCTTTTGCACCTTCTTCCTTTTTCCCGAGATTAATTAACGCAATACCTTTGTAAAAATGCAGTTCAGGCGTTTCAGCGCCATTCCAGTTAGCAACAATATCCGTCATATCATTCCACAGACTTTCCTTTTTGCACTGCTCAAGATATTCGATAAGTGTAGGAAGTGTAGGATTTGAAATGTACTGTTCTTTAACTGTCTGAAGCTTTCTGCTCATTAACGGTAAACTCCTCTTCTTTCAACGGGATGAATAGATGCCAATCTCCGTCCGAGATAGTCCATAACATCCTGTTTTAAATTGGATGTCCCGGAAAGTTTATCAACAATGTCCCTGATATTTTCAGCACTGCCGATATTTATTTTTATATCAGAATAATTCAACATACTGCTTGAAACAGGAAGAAATTTTTCTCCCCCTGTTACAGAGACAGGCAGCACCGAGACATTTTCACCAGTATCAATAAGCCTGTAAACTCCCTGAAGAAAAGGAAGAAGTTCTCCGTCTCTGCTTCTTTTACCTTCCGGAAAAACAAGAAATATCTTAACCTTCTGTTTTATATCCTCGGCAACTATGGCCGCCGCTCTGGCTATAACTCTAATCGGAAGAGGAACTTCAAGAGTCGCTACAGCCTGTGATTGAGCAATCAGGAGAGAATTGAAATGCATGCTGGCAAATTTCCTGAGCGGATGAGTAAACACTTTCGGACCTGCTATTACCGAAAGCTTATCTCCGAAACCGTACTCTTCAAGATATTTGTCAAAAGCAACAGCTATAACATTGGCATCAGAATAACTTAAATGATTTGACAGAATCACAAGCCTGTCAGTCTTACCTGATTTAAGATCTTTCAGAGCATTAATCAGACATCCGTCATTTTGAATATCAAATGTCAACATACTGTTTAAAGCCACTATCAGACACTTCTTTACGAGCAGAGATCCCTCTGAATAACCCCAGTCCGCACCTGCATTTTCATACTTTTCAAGAAATTCAGCTACAAGATCGTCTTCCATGCTGAAAACATAATTGCGGATATCTGGAACCACTTCAGGAGGAAGCGATGCTTCCCAACCATCAAGAAGCTTTATCATTTTATCGGTCAATTCAGACATTTTGCTCATCCCAAAAACATTAAACAACAAGACTATTCTTATATCAATTACATGTAAAAAAGCAAGATAACAGAGGCTCTTACTTGACCTTTCTTAATATGGTCTCGGCTTGAGATTTGAGATATTGGAGAGCATCATCACTGATATCGGCAATATTGACCCAGAGTTCTCTCTTTCCACCGCTTCTGGATAGTTTTTTTCTCGATACAAATTCGGTATAACCATTCTGACTCTTCACAAAAATGTTCAAGTCCGTCCAACCGTAACTGCTTTTTTTCTCTGACTTGTATCTTGAAACGAAAATCGTGGTCGAAGCTGAAATATATGAAGGGGCCTTTTTAGGATCGAAATATGCCAATGGATGGAGAATTATATCCTTATCCGGAAAAAGTCTTTCAAAAGCCTCTCTCATTACACCATCAGACACAACAATACCTTTGAGTTTTCTTATCATTGAAATTTCATCAAGATCCTGAGCATTGACAGCTTGTGCAATATAAAGATAGTCGGAAAATCCTTTGTGCATACCTCTTTTGTAAAGAAGCACCCTTTTTTCAACATCACGACCTTTGAACGCGGCAAATTTCTTTGGATCATCAGAGATCAGTGTAATTTTTGCTCTTCCGGAATATTTGCGGGCAGGCCTGTCAGATGAAGGAACACCCGGTTCAGCATCGTCAATTACAGCGTCCTCCATATATTGTTTCTCAGGAAGAGTATATATGAAATGACGGGCTTTTTTCATAAAATCCAGTTCATCTTCACTATGTCTATGAACCATCAGAACAGACTGGTAACTGTCTGATATTGAAACGGATATCTTTCCATCGTCGTTCTTTTTCGCTTTTAAACCGCTTATCCAGTGACCTTTGTACAGAGATCCTGTGTAACCGAAGAAATCAATAAGTCCTTTATCAAAAAGCTTTTCCGTTTTAGCATCCATCGGAAAAATAAAATTTTTCCCGTTTCCTGTTTTTCCCGGCTTCAATATTTCAATCCCGATCGGATATCTGTAATTCCATGATCTGTCGAGTATCTGATCTCTGGGCTCTCCGGTCTTAACGGGAGGGAAAAAAAGCTTTTCAGAAAAAACGATATAAGAAACACCTTCCGGTGACATCAGATCAGGTTTCATTGAAAGAGGACACTCCAGCCCGGCTTTCGCCTTGCTTTTTTCTCTGCATCTTGCATCACAGTTAAACGGATTCTGTGTGCTTCCCTTTCTTGAAATACACAGACCGAAATCTGCAACACACATTTTGTCGGAAATATAATAAATACAGTCGAGATTATTGCTTTTTGCAAGATCGTAATTTGATTTTCCGGAAACGACCGGAGTTATTTTCAGATCTTTAAAAAAACCTTCATGTACAAGCATTCTGAAATTGCTGAAAAGACATATATGACCAAGATAACCTGTTTCTCTGAGAGCTTTTGCGGTATCAGGATCAAATGTAAATATATAATCGAACTTATCAGCCTGAGAAAGAAATTGCTTAAGCGGATATGCCGCTCTTTCATAAAAAACACCGCATGGAATGCCCCATCGCTTTATTGATGATGATATTCTGTTAAAATCTGCAATGTCATGAAAAAATGAAAGTACAGGAATTCCGTCCTCTATATTCTGCTTCAGACTGAATATTTGTTCCGGATAATGAATGAAATAGAATTTCTGCAAAATTGATACTGCTATTTCTTCTTAGCTGCAGTTCTTTTAGAAGCCTTAAGTGGGTTGATGATTTTCTTGTTGACTTTAACTTCTCTCTTTATGTGAGAAGCGAAAGAACAGATCTGATCATTTTCCCAATGAAATGACGGCTCTGCATATTTTGC
>Ga0116171_10003316_pt1 | contig 14942 bp, 9 predicted proteins | sample AD_JPNHW2_MetaG_FD_89798 | JGI IMG/M metagenome (GOLD analysis project Ga0116171, IMG submission 89798) | Active sludge microbial communities of municipal wastewater-treating anaerobic digesters from Japan - AD_JPNHW2_MetaG | ecosystem: Engineered > Bioreactor > Anaerobic > Digestate | place...
GTGCCAACCTCAGCCCGATCCTGGTGACGGGCGCCACCACCGGCACCGGCCGCCGTCTGGTCGCCGCGTTGCTCGAACGGGGTGCGCGAGTCCGGTGCCTGGTCCACACCCCGGCCCACCGCGACCGCCTGCCCGAACACGCGAATCTGGAAATCGTCTTCGGTTCGGCGGACGATCCGACCCTCCTGCGCCCCGCGCTCGAAGGCGTCCGGACCCTGATCCACCTGGCGGGCCACCGCCTCGTCCCGGCCCTGTTCGATTTCCTCGAACACGATGAATCGCAGAAGACCCACCCGTCTCCGCTTCGTTTCCTTTTCCAATCCTCCACGCGCCTGCTCTCGCAATACCCCACCCCCACGCGCGAATCCGTACGCCGCGCCGAGGAACGCATCCAGGCCGCCCCGCCGGAACGGATCGCGTGGACCATCCTGCGTCCCGCCATGATCTACGGCGGACACGACCGCAACTTCGAAGTCTATCTCTCGACCCTGCGCCGCTGGCCCCTCTTCCCGATCTTCGGGTCGGGCGACTGCCTGCGCCAGCCCCTGTTTGTCGAGGATCTCGTGACCTCGCACCTCCTCTCGCTCGAACACCCCGTCTCGATCGGTCGTGCCTACACCCTGGCCGGACCCGAACCGATCCGTTTCTGCGCGATGATCGAGGCCATCGCCCGCGCCACCGGTCTGCGCCCGCCCCGCTTCCTGAAATTCCCCTATGCGCCCTGCCTCACAGTCGCGAAAGGCCTGCGCAAAGTCTGGCCCGGCTCTCCCGTCAACCCCGAGGTCATCGAGCGGTTCGGCGAAGACATGGTCTTCGACATCGCCCCCGCCCAGCGCGATCTGGGCTTCACCCCCACCGCGCTGGAAAAAGCGCTCGAGATCCGGTTTTCCCGCCCCTAGCCGGACAGCCCTGTGCCGATTCGGAACCTTTCCACCACTTTCTGTCCGGGACTTCCCGGGACCGCCAATCTCCCGATTGGCGCGGGAAAGCCCCTCAAACAGGGGACTCTGGAAATCGCCATTGATCGCTGAAAACCGCAGTTGAACGTCTATCGCGTTTCTCAAAATTACGTATCGATTCCCCCTTGCCACAGCCTACCCCAATATCAACGCTTTGTTATCTTCAGGGACAGGCCAATCGGTAATCGTTTTTTGAGAAACGCTCTATCGCCCGGTTTTTCTTTCAGGCGGCCGAGACGCCCGCCCTCCCAGAAATGCCCATTTTCAGGGGGAAAAAGCGGTTCCCGGGAACAACCCTTCCGCTCAGAGGAACCGGCCAACAAACGGAACGGGCATCTCCCGCCCAGAGGAACCGGCCTGAAAACAGAACGGGCATCTCCCGCCCAAACGGACAACCTGAAGAGGAAACAGGGACATGGAGAAGCCGATCCATTGTCAATTGTCCATTATCAATTATCCATTCTCCATTATCCATTCCCCCTCATCCCTCCGGGGTTTCGGAGAGTCCCAGCGGGTCGCCTTCATGGGGGACGGTCGGGCGTTCCGGGCGGGTCGCGGCCACCAGCGCCTCGGTTTCCGTCTGGCGCGCGCGCATGACCGGGATGAGGGGGAGCAACAGGAAAGCCGACACGATCTGCGCGGCGATGGCCCAGTTCGCCACCGGGTACACCCCGCTCGTCTCCTGAATCCGCAGGGCGAAGAACGGCCCGATGAGACCACGCAGCCCGAACAGGAAGGTGTGGACGCTCATATAGACCGGCACCCGGCTGGGCACGGTGAAGAACGTGGCAATGAGGCGCCAGCTCAGGACGCCGCCCGCCAGCGCAATGCCCCAGATGACCGACCCGAGGCAGATGGACCAGTAGTGGCGGGCGTAGAAGAACAGCCCCATCCCCACCACGAACGACAGACTGATGAGCGCGCGGTACAAGGCGATGTTGATCTTGTACAAGATACGTCCCCACATCCCCACGGCCAGAAGCTGCGCGGCCATGGTGGTGGCCGTCGTCGCCACCAGGATGGCGCGCGCGTCGTAACCCATCTGCTCGAGGTGCAGCACGCGCATGGGCTGGAGGCTCAGCGTCGCGCTGCCGATGATGAACCAGACCACCTCGAGGTACACGAACGCGCGGTCGGTGAGCAGAACCTGAAAAAAGTCGCGGAAGATGCTGTGCCCGCTGACCGACTCGTCCACACGCCGGTGCGGTTCGGGCCACCCCAGATTGTACCACGAGCACCCCAGGCTGAGCAGCGAGAGCAGGCTCAGGAGGAAGACGAAATACTCCGTGCCGTATCCCAGCAGGATACCGGTGACGGTGGCCACGGCGGACGTGGTGCCGACCGAGATGGCCTGGAGCCGCCCCATGGCCCACCCGCGCACCGGCGCGGTGAAATTGGACCCGTACATCCCGCTGACCATGGGAACGCTCAGGGCGTTGACACCCATTCCGAGCGCCATGAAGACCACGAAGAGCGGGCCGGTCGTCACCAGCGCCGCCGTAATGAACGCCAGACGCGACAGAACCTCGAAGAGGAAAATCAGGGCTTTCTTGCGATAACGGGCGGTCAGGGAGGTGGCGAAAACCGCCGTCAGGTGGCCGATGAACGGCGCGGCGGACAGGAGCCAGATGTACCGGATGTCCGAGATCCGGTAGTGGGTCATCGCGATGGTGAGGGTGAAGTCGAGCGCCAGGGCGGCGTAAATGCCCCGTCCGAACTCCCCGGCGCAGGCGCGGTTGAGCGTGAACCGCTCATGACGCCGCAGGGAGAGTTTTGAGGATCGGAACATCAGGGAACCGAGAAATTCCGCAAGGCGCGCCGTCCGTCAGAGCAGACCGAACTAGGGGATGCGCGCCGTCACGATGCGCCGCGTGCGATAGGCGCAGTAGGATTGTATCTGATCGCTGAACGCGTAGAGTTTGTCGCCGTTGAGCGACTCGGGCAGAACGGTTTCGTTGGCCTCTTCGCCCGTGGGCCGTTTGTAGAGAATCTCGACGCGCGTTTCGGCCTCGATGGCGGCCAGGAGCAGTTTGCGCACGTCGTCCTCTGTAGTCGCCGGATTGGTCAGCGCCGCCATGGAGAGCGCCTTCGCCGGCGCTTTCTGGGACAGAAAATCGCGCATCTGGCGGCGGTACTTGTTGGCCACGGCGTTGAGTTTCTTCTTCAGGGCGTTCTCGAAAGCCTTCTCGAAACGCTTCGACATCAACTCGGTCGAGTGGTCAATGTTGATCTGGCCGTGAGTCGAGGGCCGCAACATATTGAGCAACGGCAGGCACTTGCCCTCGGTGATGTCTTCCCCCAGTTCCTCTTCCATGGTTCGCACAAAATTCAGAATGCCCATAAGGATGGCCAGGTCATTGGGTGTGAGCGCAAAACGCAGGCGCGCTTCGGCGGTCACATAAACATTCTGGCTGTCCACCGACGGCATGAACCCGAGCGTCTTGAGTTCCTGCGCCACGTGCTGCACGTCGGCGCTGCGGTTCAGCAGCAGCAGCCGGTCCCCCTTGACATCCTTGAGCCAGGGCACCAGCGCCTTGTTGTTACGCAGGTTCTCCTGCAGCACCGGATCGTCCACCAGAATGTAACCGCCCGCATACCCCACCACCAGCTCGCCATAGCGGTTGCTGCACTCGTTGATGAGGTGCCGCACCGTTTCGGGCAACCCGCTGGGGCAACCCTGCTGCAGGAAGGAAAGAATCTCGTCCCCCTTCAGCCCACGTTCCATGCCGGCGCGCACCGTGTCGTGCGTGATGGCCAGCGTGCTCATGACGTCAATATGGCGCACTTCGGAGAACTGGCAGAGCGTGGCGAACCGCTGGAGGTTCAGGTCGGGCGGTGCCACCACATCCAGGTTGGGCAGAACGGTGAAGTGGAACATGTCGTCGCGGAACGGCAGGGCAACATCGTCCAGGACCAGCAGACTGCGCACCGACCGGGTGTATTTGGCGGCCAGCAGCGAACGCCCCAGACTCGAGATCTGGAAATGGAAGTGGTAACTGTCGGGCAGATACGGACGGGGGTTGTAATTGAAATGCTGGTCAAACCGCTGGGCCGGACGGTCTTTCGCCGCCTTGCCGTTCTGCTCGGGACTGGTCTGGAACCGATTGCCCAGTTCCTCAAAGAGCGTCGTCTCGTGCAACCCGAGCGAGACCAGACCCATCCAGTAGAGATTTTCGCACAGCATGGACTCGATGACGAGGTAATTGATCCGGTTGAACTTGTCGAGCCGCCCCTTCCCCCCTCGGTGGGGGATGCGCACTTCGATCTGCGCCAAGAGACTCTCGATGAAACGCGGACCGTCAATCCACGTGTCGAAGGGGATGTTCGCCAGGTTTTCCAGCACCAGCCGACGCAGCTCGACAATATTGATCAGGCCGGTGGGCGGATGGTCGGAGTGGAGGCAATCGCCGTCAATGAATTCTTCGTTCCAGTCGTTTGTTTCGAGCCAGTGGCTGTAAACATCCAGAAAGAAAGCGCGCGAATCGGCCAACCGCTCGCGGAAGGAGGAACTGACTCCCCAGTTCTCATTGCCCACCGTGCCTTCCGGCACCAGATACTTCCGGGCGATGCAGTAATAGGCCAGGAATTGGACATACTTGAGCGTCTTGTTGTTGCTCAGACGCGCCAGGATCTTTTTCAGGTCGTTGCGCCCGATCCCGCCATTGCCCAACTGCCGCACCGTGTGGCGCTTGACGTATCCCACAAAAATCACGATGTCGCGCAGGAGCGCCGTACCCGCGTCCAGAATGCTTTTCGGCTGGTGCTGGGGCGTCACCTGACTGATCGTGTCCAGATCCTCGAGGCCGCGCAGGTCGCGCACGAAATGGTGCGTGATGATGTAATACAGATCGCGGGGGACCCGCAGCAGGTTGTCCAGTTTCGACGGGTTGTCGGTTTCCTGAAAGAGCAGGCCCGAGACGTTCAGAAGCCCTTCGATGGCATCCGAGCGATTGATCTCGGGCAGGCGCGAGTGCGCCATGTCGAGCAGGTCGCGATAGAGGCACACCCCGCGGCGCTGGAGCAGGAGATAGAGCATTTCCCGCTGGCCATCGGGCAGACGATCAATGTAGGCGCGCAGCTGGTCCGGATCCGTCAGAATCGAACGGATTTCGTGCATCAGGTGGTCGCGCTTGCTCGACAGCGTTTTCAGTCCCAATCCCTGCGTGGCGATCCGGTGGAGTTGTTCGAGCGGAATCTGGCGCAGGAGAGTCCCCAGGTGCCAGCGCCAGAAATGGGGCAATTCGATCAGGCGCAGGAACGGCTCGGGAATGCCATAAACGCGGGGCTTGCCCGGCAGTTCGTTCCACCGCTCCTCGAACAGAAGCGCATGGTGGGCCATCATCTCCACCACGTCCTTCATGCCGGTCCGGTTGCCGGTGAAGAAGCGCTTGCGCAACTCCTTCTCTTCCATGTTGCCCCCGTGGATGGCCAGGAACGACAGGAGATCGCGATGGACTTTCTCGAGTTTCTGCACGGCTGTCCGGAAATGCGACGCGTTCTGGAGCCGCGGGTAAAGATACTCGACCCACTGTTCATGGGTCGCGGACGGATCGATTTCCTCCTCCGCGCCCGCCTCGGCGTTGGCCGTGGCGGTAAGGCCCCAGAAGCGCAGAATCTCGCGCAGGGCTTCCATGTCCAGAGATCGCAGTACGCTCTTCAGTTTCATCCGGCGCTGATATCCTCATCCAGGATTTCACAGCCGCCCACGGCGCCTTCCAACAGATCGGCATCCACCGGTTGCGGCCCGTCATTGAGCGCAAATTCCGCCGGGCCGCAGATCTCGATTTCGTACCGGTACCCCTGTTCGGTCAGGAACAGTTGGCGCTTGGCGGCGAAATCCTGATCCTTGGTCTCGCGGGTCACCAGCGAATAGAAGAACGCCTGGTTCTCCCCCGACTTGGGCCGCAGGATGCGCCCGAGCCGCTGCGCTTCCTCCTGACGCGACCCGAAGGTGCCCGAGACCTGAATCACCACATTGGCGTCGGGCAGGTCAATGGCAAAGTTGGCCACCTTCGACACAATGAGCGACTTCTGGCGTCCCGCCCGAAAGTCCTCGTAGATCCGCTCACGATCCTTGTTGGGCGTCTTGCCCGTAATGATGGGCGAACCGAACCGCGCCTGAATCTCCTCGAGCTGGTCAATGTACTGCCCGATGATCAGCACGTGATCGTGGGCGTGGTGGTTCAGCAGCGTCTCGATCCACTCGAGTTTCGCCGGGTTCTCCGAGGCGATGCGGAACTTGGACTTCTGCGATGCAACGGCATAGGCCATGCGATCCGCGTCGGGCAGCGGCACCCGGATTTCCGTACAGAGCGCCTGGGCGATCCACCCCTGTTTCTCGAGCGTTTTCCACGGCACATCGTACCGCTTCGGCCCGATCAGGCTGAACACGTCATCCTCTTTGCCATCCTCGCGCACGAGCGTGGCCGTCAGGCCGAGCCGCCGCCGGGCCTGAAGCCCCGCCACCGCCCGGAACACCGGAGCCGGCAGCAGGTGGACTTCGTCGTAAATAATCAATCCCCAATTGCCCCGGTCGAAAAGGTCCATGTGGGTAAAGGTATCGGTGCGCTTCTTGCGGTAGGTCAGGATCTGATAGGTCGTCAGGGTCACCGGCTTGATTTCCTTCAGTTCGCCGGAATACTCCCCCACCTGGTCTTCCGTCAGGTCCGTCTTGTCGAGAATCTCGTCGCGCCACTGGCGAAGCGCCACAATATTGGTACAGACGATCAGCGTCTCCTGACCCACGCGGGTCATGGCGCCAATCCCGATCACCGTCTTGCCCGCCCCGCAGGGCAACACCAGCACCCCCGACCCGCCCGAGACCGACCCGCCCACGTGGTAGGCCGCGATCGCGGCTTCCTGATAGGGTCGCAGGCCGAACTCGTACCCTTCACGCGTGGTGGAACACAGCTGCACCCCGAGGAGCGTCCCATCCTCGTACCCGGCGAGGTCTTCAACCGGGAAACCGATCTTGATCAGGGCCAGTTTGACAGCCCCACGCTCTCCAGTCTTGATCTGAAGCGACTTACGGCTCAGACGCTTCTGAATCAGGGAGCGCAGCGTCTTGTTGGCGGCAATCTCGTTGATGAGGTTGGTATCGTCGGAGTGAAGCGCCAGATCCCCCGTTTCGGTCGAAACCAGTTGAATCCGGCCGTAACGCCCGATGTACTCGCGGATATCCACCAGCACATTCTGGGGGATTTCGTACTTGCTGTACGCCTGGAGCGTCTCGATGATGGCCGCCGCCATCAAGCCGGCGCTGGCCGCATTCCACAACGAAAGCGGCGTGATACGATAGGTATGGAAATGCTCGGGACTCTTGATCAGTTCCGCAAATCCAGACAACGCATCGCGGGCCACCTCAAAACAGGGGGAGTGCGTCTCGAGCAGAATACTGTTGTCCGACTGGACAATCATGGGACGCATCTGCATGTCTGCGGGATTAGGAGCATAGCACTGGGTCATAATCCGAAAACCTCCAGAATGCCATATTTTCCTGTCCCTGAAGCCCAGGACATGAAAACACGCATCCTAAAAGGGTACCGGAGGAAAATAAAAGAATCAAGCGCTATTTGAGCCGCCCAATGGCGTTTCTTTTCGGGAAAATTATCCTGAGACGGGCAAGCGTCTCGAAAGACCATCTAAAATATTGAAGAATAAAAAGTTACATGAGACAGCATCCACTTTCAGGCCTTCCGAAAAGGGGGAAAAATAAAACGGACCCGACAACCACGCTCCGGAAGAAATTCTTCCTGCGCCCCCCTCGGCACACCGGATTTCCGACCAGAAACCGTCCAGAAACCGGAACGATCAGGACCGGTCCTCACCAGCGAAAAGAGAGCGGTTCCAGTACAGAAAGATCCCCAGCGAAATCCAGGACAAAACCACCACCAGCCAGGCGGCCCCACTCAGCATTCCCCGAAGCCAGTGCCCCGGGGAAACGCCCCAGACCGGCAGCAACATCCCCCAGCCGATCAGGATACTCTGAAGCGCCGCTTTCGTTTTCCCCATCCAGTTGGCGCCCACAATCCGCCCCTGAACCCCGGCAGTGGCCCGTACCGCGCTCAGCAGCAGTTCCCGCGCCAGAAACAGGTGCGCCACCGCCCAGTCCACGCTGCCTGCCTGAGCCAGTTCATAAAACAACGTCAGGATCACGATCTTGTCCACCGCCGGGTCCAGATACAATCCCAACGGCGTACATTGTCCCCACCGCCGCGCCAGATAACCGTCGAAACAATCCGACACCATCCCGGCCACAAACAGACCGCAGGCCGCCACCGGAAATCCGGCGCGAGCCAACAGAATAATGCCCGGCAACGAAACAAGTCGCAGGAGTGTCAGAAGATTCGGAATATTGAAGATCGGAATCGGCCGTTCCATCCCGCCACTCTCCCGTCCAACCCAGAATGCGAGAGACACGCGCCCCTGTCGTGTGAGCGTAAGACCGCCGTCCCGCCCCGTCAAGCAATTCATCTCCCCCCTCCCAACGGTTTCGTTCCCCACTTTCTCGCCCATCCGCCCTTTTTCAGCCGTTTCCCCCCATCCCGGGAAACCGTCTTCCGGTTCCTTTTCACTTTTCATAGAAAACTCATGGAAAAATCAAACCCGGCCCTATAGGATGACAGACTCTGGCGGGCGCCGGGGAACAACCGGGAAGGAACGGACGGCAAGGTGCCAGGAGGCGGAAACTGCCGGACGAATTTAGAAATACTGGAGAAGGAATCGTGAAAGTAGCAAAATTTGGGGGATCTTCCGTTGCTTCGGCGGAACAAATCCGCAAGGTCGGACGCATTGTGGCGGACGATCCGGATCGGCGCATCGTTGTGGTTTCCGCGCCCGGCAAGCGTTTTCCGGGTGACACGAAGGTGACCGATATGCTGATCGGCATGGCCCAGGCTCGCCTGAGCGGAGAGTCGGGCGAACCGCAACTGACGGCCCTGATCGAACGTTACGCCAGTATCGCCCGCGATCTTGAACTGCCCGAAGCAACTCTGGAACCCATCTCGGCCGACCTGCGCCAGCGGATGAAATCGGACCATTCGAACACCGACCAGTATCTGGACAACCTGAAGGCGGCGGGTGAGGACAACTGCGCGCGGCTCTTCGCCCAGGCACTGCGGTCGGTTTTCAACCTCGATGCGCACTATGTTTCTCCCCGGGACGCCGGTTTGCTGATGAGCAGCGAATTTGGCAACGCGCAGGTGTTGCCCGAATCCTACCTGAACCTCGAATCGTTGGCCTCGCGCCCCGGTGTGACGGTTTTCCCCGGTTTCTTCGGCTACACCCGTGAGGGGCAGGTCGCCACCTTCCCCCGCGGCGGTTCCGATATCACCGGCTCCATTCTGGCGGCGGCGGTCAAGGCCGATCTTTATGAAAACTTCACCGATGTGGATTCGGTGTATGCGGCCGATCCCCGGATCGTGGAAAAACCCAACCCGATCGATATTCTGACGTACCATGAAATGCGCGAGTTGTCCTATGCGGGCTTCGGCGTCTTCCACGACGAAGCCATCATCCCCGCCGTCCAGGCCAACATCCCCATCTGTGTCAAGAACACCAACCGGCCTGAAGCGCCGGGCACCATGATCGTTCCGCATCGCGAACACAAAGCGGGAACGGTGACCGGAGTGGCGAGCAATGAGGGGTTCTGTTCGATCTTTGTCGAGAAATTCCTGATGAACCGCCAGGTGGGGTTCGGCCGCCGTCTCCTGCAGATACTGGAAGAGGAAAACCTGTCGTTTCAACATATGCCCACCGGCATTGACAACATCTCGGTGATCTTCCGCGAGCAGGGTTTCACCGCCGAAATGGAAACCCGCATCATCGCCCGTATCCGCGAGACGCTCGATCCGGATCAACTGAGCGTGGAACACGGCCTGGCGCTGGTCATGATTGTCGGCGAAGGGATGAACCACAGCGTGGGGATCGCCGGACGCGCCACAACCGCCCTGGCCCGGGCGGGCGTCAACATCGAGATGATCAACCAGGGCTCGTCGGAACTCAGCATGATGTTCGGCGTCAAGGCCCAGGACCGGGCCAAAGCGGTCCGCGCCCTGTACGAAGAACTGGGCCGCTGATTCGAAAACACATCGCTGGCCACAGGCCGCCAGCAGACATACCCAGTGGGGAGTACGACCATGTTCGATATGAAAAAACTGCAGCAGATGCAGACCCAGATGCAGAATGAAATCACCAACATCCAGAAAGATCTGGACAACAAGACGGTGGAAGCGGCTTCGGGCGGCGGCGCCGTGCGAGTCGTCATGAACGGCAACCAGATGCTCAAGTCCATCAAGGTCTCGCCCGAGGCGGTGGATCCGGACGATCTGGAAATGCTCGAGGACCTGGTGCTGGCCGCCGTCAACTCGGCCGTCGAAAAGTCCCGCGAACTCAAACAGTCGGCCATGGGCAACATCGCCGGCGGCGTGCTGCCCCCCGGATTCAACCTGCCGTTCTGACGGGGGGAAGACGTCCCCGCAACGTCTCTCCTCGAAGAGGGGATGTTGTTGCGGCAGTCGTCTCCGGTTTCTGAATAGACACTCGGACGGTTTTCCACAAGGTGGAGGATTCGGTTCCCCATGCCGCAGATTTTCTCTTCCCCATCCCCCTCGGAACCGTCTCCCCGTTCCCTTCCCTGGTCGGCCGTTGGACAGGCCGGCATCTGGGTCGGGCTGGCGCTGGTTCTGGCCACGGCTTTTCACAGCGCCGCGCCGCCGGGACTGGCGGACCTGAATCGCCTGCATGGGTTCTGTCTGCTCACCGCCTGGTTTGCCCTGTGGCTGCCGTCGGCCAGTTGGCGCACCCTGACCCTGGCCGACCTGCTGGGCGGAGGGCTGATCGCCACGCTGGTGGGATGCTGCGCCCTGCAATGCCAGGATGGGAACGTGCGCGAAGCCTCCTACTACTGGCTGGTGCTGGCCCTCGACGGCACACTCCTGTTCTTTGCGACCAGCCGCCTGAACCCGCGTCCGGGCGGCCTGCCCATCTGGTTGCTGCTCAACTTTCTCGCAGTCGTCGCACCGCTTCTGGTGCGCAACGGCAACGCCTATGCCCCGCAGCAGGCCTTCGGGAATCTGATCTGGGTCGCCATCAGCACCTGGGTCCTGGGACTGATTTACTGGATACTCGGCCTGATCCTGGGCCGGAACCGAACCGCCAACCGCCTGGGACCGGTCATCTTGTGCCTGCTGGTATTGGCAGGGGCCTTCGGGATACGCCACCTGGGCCTGAGGGAATCCAGAGCCACCTCGCACCGACAAACCACCGCCACCGCCTTCTGGCAGAATATGGACGCAGTGGCTCTGGAGATCCTGCGTTCGGATGTCCTGATGGGGGGGGGACCGGGCGCGCTGAGCGCGGCCCTCGCCCGGCAGGAACTGGCGCTGTCCGGCGAAACCGGCGCCCACGCGGCCCCGACCAACATGCCCGCCACCAGTCCCAATGAGGACGACGAGAAAGCCGGGCCGGAACGGAAAGAAAACCAACCGTCACCGGAGAAAACGAAAGCGCCGGGATTTTTCGCGCTCCTGCGCCCGTGGAACACCGCCCCGGCGCAAGCCTGGAAAATGTATGTGGCGGAATGGGGCGCGGTGGGCACGGCGCTGGGATTGACCCTGGTCGCCCTGTTGCTCGCTCGCGCCGGTTTTGCCAGCCTGAGGGGGACCCCGGCGGTCCCGTCCGTTCAGATGGCGGCGTACCTGGGTCTGTGGCTCTGGCTGCTGGCCGAGGGCGCACAAGGACCGGCGCTGCGTCACCCCTATGGCTTCGTGCTCTTTTGCCTGTTCAGCGGCCTGTTGTGGGGCAATACCCGACGCGCCCTTCGGGCTCCGGAGGAAAGTACCCTCTTCGATCACTCGCGGCTGGTGCGTCGGCTGGTGCTGGGCGCAGGCGCCCTGGGCTGCCTGATCGGAGCGTTCCTGACCTGCCTGCCCTTGTGGGGGCTGCGGCGCGCGGAACGCATCACCGAGGAAAATCTGGCGCTGCCCAGTTCGGCCAGCACCCTGCGCTGGGCCGCCCGCCTGCACCCGTGGTCCGCCGACATCTGCCTGCTGCAGGCCCGGCAGAAAATCGCCCAGAACAGAATCGCCGGAAAACCGGATAACCTGGACCTGTTCGATGCGGAGAAATACCTGATCGAAGCGCTGGGACGCAACCCCTACCGCGACGACATCTACGCGACACAAGCCTCCCTGTATCAGGATGGGAAACAATCCTACAAGATGCTGCGGGCCATCACCGACGGCTTGCGCCACTGCCCCAATTCGCTCGCGCTGTCGCTCTGGGCCATCGAGTACGCCCAACTGGCCGGCAATGACGCCCTGCTGGAAATGGCCTGTCAGGACGCCATCCGCCTGTCGCCTCCCGGCAGCGCCACCCGTGTGCATCAGCTGGGACGCCTGGCCGCGTTCTACGAACGCAAGGGCAACACCACACGCGCCCTCAAGGTTGCCATCCAGCAGGTACAGGAAGCCCCGGGGAACCCGGACGCCCTGACCCGTATGCGCCGCCTGGCCGGACAGGTCCACGCCACCACCACCCCCTGATGCCCCCTTCCGTCTCTCCATGTTTCGTTTTCGAGATACTCAGAATCGAGTATCGCCCACAACGACACGGCCCTCATCCGCGCGTCAACCCTTTTAATTTTACGCGCGCGGCCCATATCTGAGTCTGTTTTCGAAAACCGCTACAAGATATGACCCTGAGAAGGGAAATCCGGCCGTTTTCCGCTCCCCAGCGACCTGCTCAGAAATGAAAAAGGGGGCGGCGTGTGCCTGCGCACACTCCGCCCCCACAAATCCTCAAACCCGCTTCGCCGTTTGTCAGAGTAGGTGAACCTAATCCACCAGGTGGGCACCCGCAACTCCGCTTATCATGAGTCTGCTTGGCAGACGAACGGCCACGGAGCAATATAAGGCATTGCCCTTACTAAAGTCATTGACTCACTACAATCTGACTAGACCAACGTTGCAGGCTTGAAGTTTCATTCCTTTTCAAGCCAGCGCTTTGGGGAAGTGGAACCCTCGTGAGGGACTCAACTTCCGCATGGCTTTTACTCTGCTTTGAATCTATCAGACCCCCGGCAGGAACGCAATAAAAAATGAACGGAACCCTGTAAAAATCGCATCATTCTACATCCCCCGGAATTCCGGTCCCGGTACGCCGAAGACATCGAGACCGCCCGTCGGCTCCCAAACCCCGTTGGATACATATTCCGTCCCGATTCATATTGGTTCTTGTATATTCCGACCGGAGAAACCCTTCCCGGAAATAAACGCGACCCGCATCCCCTCCCCTCCCGCCTTCGAGACCGAGTCAATTCAGGGACAAGCGGATTGCGCTCAGGGGGGAACCTGTCCCGGAATACGCGGGAGAACCCGTCTGGAAGCCCCCGAAAGTCACCGGAAGGCCCGCCGTTCTTTCTCCGGAACCATCGAAATATCGCGGTGTCCCTTAAAGTCTGCGTGAAAAGGACGCAGGGCGCTCTCTCCCCTTTTCACGAGGATGATTTTTGCAGAAGGAGACGGCATCGGGAACACCGAGCAGACGCCCGGCGCTCCCGATGCGGAGAAACTTCCTTTTTCACACCGGCTCGGAGCAAACAGAACAAGGGCCGCACGGACGCTGTTCCATCCGTGGGCCGGAGCAATCAAAGGGGAGACCGACAACAGGGTCAATGTACCGGAGCGGGTTGGACCATCGGGGTCCAGGGAACCGTGCGGGCGTCGTGCCAGAGGGCTTCGAGGCGGTAGTAGTCGCGCGCTTCACCGCTGAAGAGGTGAACCACAAAGTCGCCAAAGTCGAGCACGATCCACGAAACGCCGTCGCCGGGGGCGACATTGTCGGGCCGCACCCCCTGCTCGCGCATGTCCCGTTCGAGCCGGGCCGCCAGGGCCCGCAGGTGGGGGGAAGAGGTGGCGGTGGCCACCACGAAGTAGCTGGTAAAATTGCAGATACGGGCAACATCGAGAATGAGGATATTCTCGCCCTTCATGGAATCCAGAAAACGGGCGGCCTGAGCCACCGCTTCTGCGGTCGTGAGTTCGGTCTGTCTGGTCAATGGATCTCCTTTCCCTGTCCGCCTGCCGATACGGCCAGCGCGGGAGCCTGGGATGTATTTACACAATGCGACCGGGACGCCAACACTTCTTCCCGGCGCTTTTGCGCTTCCTGCAACGCCAGAAACGACTGGTATTGCAGGGGCCGCCCCTTCTGAAGCACATGGGCGGTCTTGCTGAAAATCGCGTCATCCACCGCCGCCTGAAGATCGCGGCGGGCCAGATCGCGCAGTTCTCCAACTCCCGCCCAGTGGCGGGTCAGGTCGGTGTAGTCGGCCAGAAACACAATCTTTTCCAGCAGCGACATCCCGACCGTGCCGGTCGGGTGGAGCGAAATGGCGCGCAACACCTCGGGCACGGGTACCCCAAACTCGCGACGGGCCACCGCGGCGCTCGCCAGCGCATGCCACACGGAGGTCTGATCTTCGTATTCGGCGGGGAAAGCGCCCAGATCCTCAATGATCCGCGCCCGCTGGCGGTCGAGGGATTCTTCCTTGGCGATGTCGTGGAACAGAACGGCGGTCAGGACTTCCGAGTCGTCCGCGCCCCACCGTTTGCTCAGGTGCAGGGCCCAGTGGGCCACCCCCCACGTGTGGGCTAAACGGTACGGACTCAGACGTTCGCGAAGGGCTTGGGTGATCGTGTCGAGGCGGGTTGGAGTCAACCAGTCGCGCATAGGCTCTCTCTCCATCTATATGACACCAAAACCTGCGCGGGAATGCAAGGAAAAAGGGAAGTTGCGCTTTGCATCGGGTGCATCCCCCGAATTCGTGAGAAGGTTCACTGAAATTTGAATAGTCTGGCACCGTCCGGCACCTGGACACCCAAGACAAACACCGGAAGATTCGGGTGCGAAAGAATCCTGAAAGGATTCCACATACGCTAGCCCAGGGCAAGCGAAGCGTCGCCCTGGGTAACCGGTTTGTTA
>Ga0116171_10003317_pt1 | contig 14941 bp, 12 predicted proteins | sample AD_JPNHW2_MetaG_FD_89798 | JGI IMG/M metagenome (GOLD analysis project Ga0116171, IMG submission 89798) | Active sludge microbial communities of municipal wastewater-treating anaerobic digesters from Japan - AD_JPNHW2_MetaG | ecosystem: Engineered > Bioreactor > Anaerobic > Digestate | place...
AACCCCTTATATTACCAGGTTTTGTAGATTCTCATATTCATATAGAGAGTTCAATGTTAACACCTGAAGAGTTTTCTAAAACAGCAAAAAAACATGGAACTATTGCTGTTGTTGCAGATCCACATGAAATAGCTAATGTGGCTGGAATTAAAGGAGTAGATTTTATGATAGAAAACTCAAAAAAAGGAGAGATAAAATTTTACTTTGGAGCACCCTCTTGTGTTCCTGCATCACCCTTTGATACTTGTTATGAAATATTAGATAGTAGTAAAATTGAGAGTCTTTTAGAGAGAGAGGATATCTATTTTTTGGGAGAAATGATGAATTTTCCGGGTGTTGTAAATTCTTCACCCGATGTAATCAAAAAGATAGAAGCTTCAAAAAAATTTAATAAACCAATTGATGGACATGCCCCGGGATTAAGTGAAGAGATGTTGAATAAGTATGTTAATTCAGGCATTTCAACAGATCACGAGTGTTTTACATTAGATGAAGCAGTAGAAAAAATACAGCTGGGAATGAAAATATTAATAAGAGAGGGAAGTGCTGCTAAGAATTTTAATTCATTACATCCTTTAATAAAAATGTATCCTAAGATGACAATGTTATGCACAGATGATTGCCATCCTGATGACCTAATGCAAGGACATATAAATAAACAGGTAAAAAGATCTTTGGATATTGGTTATAATATATTCGACATACTTCAAGTAGCATCTGTTAATCCTATTAAACATTATAATTTAGATCTTGGATTACTACAAATTGGAGATTATGCTGATTTTATTGTTGTTGACAACCTTGAAAACTTTAATGTAACAGAAAATTATATACGAGGAGTTGATATTTTAAAAGAAAATAAAAACACTACATCCATTAATAATGATGAAAAAGAGTTAGAATATCTTTTTACTAAAGAAATTAATGAAAATGAAATAAAAATATTTCCTAAGAGCAACAAATTAAAAGCAATTCAAATAATAGAAGGAGAGTTAGTTACTGAAATTATCGATTACAATGCTTTAATAGAAAATGAGAATATTATATCTGATATTCATAATGATTTTTTAAAAATTGTAGTTGTAAATAGATATGATAAAAATGAGATAAACGTTGCTTTTATTAAAGGCTTTGGAATAAAAACTGGAGCAATAGCGGAGAGTATTACCCATGATAGCCATCATATAATTGCTGTTGGAGCTGATGATAAAAGTCTTTATGAAGCAATTAATTACGTTATAAGAAATAAAGGCGGCCTTTGTTACTATAATGGTAAAGAAATGTATGGTTTACCTTTACCAGTATATGGATTAATGGGGAAAGAAGAAACTAAACTTATTGGGGAAAAGTATCAGAAAATAAATAATAAAGTCATCGAAGCAGGGTGCAAGATTAAGGCCCCATTTATGACTCTATCGTTTATGGCATTAACCGTTATTCCAAAATTAAAAATTACCCCTAAAGGACTTTTTGATGTAATTAAATTTGACTATGTAGATCAGTTTTATAAATGACAGGAAAATTATCTTTAAAAGAAAAAGTTAATATATTACCAGATAAACCTGGTGTATATCAATTTTATAACAATTTACATGAATTACTCTATGTAGGAAAAGCAAAAAATTTAAAAAAACGAGTACAATCCTATTTTACGCAAATAGAAACGCATAGTAGAAAAGTAAAAGTATTAGTAAGTAAAATACATGAGATAGAGTACATTATTGTAAATACTGAAGCAGATGCTCTACTGCTCGAGAACAACTTAATTAAAAAATATCAACCTAAATATAATATTCTTTTAAAAGACGACAAGACATACCCTTGGATATGCATTAAGAATGAGCCATTCCCAAGAATTTTCTCAACACGAAATTATATAAACGATGGTAGCATTTATTACGGACCATATACCTCTGGAATTCTGGTTAAAACAATTTTAGAATTAATCAGAAAAATATACCCAATAAGAACTTGTAATTTAAAACTTGAGAAAAATCTTATTAAAGAAGGAATATATAAACCATGTCTTGAATTTCAAATTGGAAATTGTTTAGCACCATGTATAGGTAACCATTCCGCAGAAGACTATGAGATAAATATTAAAGAATCGCATTTAATTCTTAAAGGAAATATTTTTTCAGTTCAAAAGTGGCTGACTCACAGAATGAATGATTCAGCAAGAAACTACAAATTTGAATTAGCACAACTTTACAAATCGAAACTTGATATTTTAAAAAGGTTTCAGAGTAAATCAACAATAGTTAATAATGTTAAATCAAATGTTGATGTATTTAATATTTTAGATACCCCAAAGTATGCTGTTATAAATTACTTAAAAGTTGTGAAAGGGTCAATAATTCAAATATTTACACTAGAAATAAAGAAAAACCTTGATGAAACAAAAGAGGAGCTTCTAAGCATTGCAATTACTGAAATACGAGAAAAAGTAAATAGTAAAGAAAAATCAATAATTATTCCATTTTATCCTGATTTTTTGATCGATGGCATAAAGTATTCTATTCCTTTAAAAGGGGATAATATAAAGTTACTTGATTTAAGTTATCGGAATTGTCTTGAATATTCAAAAGAGATTGAAACAAAAATAGAAAAACAATATCCTTTTGAAAAAGTAAATAGAATACTTGAAACAATTCAAAAAGATTTATCAATGAATCAGAAACCTGTTCACATTGAATGCTTTGATAATTCAAATCTTCAGGGAAGCAACCCTGTTTCTTCTTGTGTTGTTTTTATGAATGCAAAACCATCAAAACGCGATTATAGGCATTTCAATGTAAAAACAGTAATGGGAGCAAACGATTTTGCAACAATGGAAGAAGTAGTTTATAGACGTTATAAACGATTAATAGAAGAAAATCAGCCTATTCCACAATTAATAATTATAGATGGAGGAAAAGGACAGCTTACATCGGCTGCAAAAAGTTTAAGATCATTAGATATTCTAGATAAGGTTAAACTTATAGGAATTGCGAAACGCTTGGAAGAGATTTTTAGTTATAATGACCCTGTGCCTTTGTACCTTGATAAAAACTCATCAACCCTTAAAGTTATTCAGAATTTAAGGAATGAAGCACATCGCTTTGGTGTAAAACATCATACTCAAAAAAGAAGCAAAACAGGATTGGTTTCAGAGCTCGATAATATTTCTGGTATTGGCGCTAAAACCAAGCAAGAACTTTTCAAGAAGTATAAATCAATTGAAAAAATAATAAATGCCGATCAAATAGAGTTAATTCATTTAATTGGGAAATCTAAAACTGATACTTTATTAACGTATTTTGATAAAAAATAATCTTTATTTTAGAACAAAAAAATACAATGAATTCCTTCTTAGAAAAAAGTATTAATAATATTCAGAATGATACTATATTAAATTCAAATAATTTAACTAATACTTTAATATTTAAAAAACAAAATAATCAGATTAAAACAACTGTCCAATCACAGCAATTAATTGATTCGACTTCTCAAAGGCCGGAATTTTCAACCCTTAATATTAATGATAAAACACTGATAGATAATTATATAGATGATTTTTCGTGCAACCAGAAACAAGATAATAACTGCTATTTTATTTGGAACAAACAACCAATTACACCCAGGACGATATTATATAGGCAAACTGAAATGTTGGACCACCAACGCATCGATTTTAAAATTAAAGAAAAAAGTAACCAAAATTATGACTTGCTATTTATCCCTTTGGCGTTAGGCGCAATTTTATTTGTAACTGTGACTTTATTCTATCGAAAATACTTAAGCGTATTTTTTGAAAGTTTAATATATGGAAATAAGTCTAATAGATTAATTAATGAGAAAAATGCACATACAAAAAGGCTTTCATTTATTTTGGATCTTATTTTTATGTTTTCATTTTCTGTTTTTATAGATCAGGTTTTACAAAAATTTGACATTTATTCGCCGCCTAACAGTTATAGATACTTAATTATTATATCAACATTTGCCTTTTTAGTTATACTAAAAATTTATTATAGTATTGTATTTCAATTATCTGCAATTTTTTCAAATCAAAAAAAGTTTTTTTCTGATCTTAATGATAAATCATCTCTTTATACTAGATGTCTTGGTTTTTTCTTACTACCATTAGTCTTTTTAATTTCCTATTCAGCTAATTATTTACCGTTAGGTTTTATCTATTTATCAATCTTTATATTTGCTATTGCATTGATAATTAGAACAATAAGAATGTTTCAGCTATTTATCAGCAGTGGATTTTCAATTTTCTATTTCATTTTGTACCTTTGTGCGCTTGAAATAGCACCTCTTTTGCTTGCATATAAAGGAGTTATTTCACTAAGTAGTGATGGAAATTGATTTAAAACAAAGGCCTTGAAAATCAAAAAAATTCTTGTTTCTCAACCTGAGCCTCAGAGCGAAAAGTCACCGTATTGGGAATTGGCTCAAAAGCATAACCTGAAGTTTGACTTTAGACCTTTTATTACTATTGAAGGTATATCCTCAAAAGAATTCCGACAACAAAAAGTCGATATACTTGAATTCACCGCTGTTATTTTTACCAGCAAAACAGCGATAGACCATTTTTTTAGAATTGCTGAAGAAATTCGTATTACCATCCCCGAAACAATGAAATACTTCTGTATAACTGAGTCTGTTGCACTCTATTTACAGAAATATATAGTATATCGAAAGAGAAAGATCTTTTATGGTAACAATACATTTCAAGATCTTATGGAGGTTATACTTAAACACAAGGAAGAATCCTTTTTAGTTCCTCTTTCTGATGTTCATAAACCGGAAGTACCAAAAACACTAGATAAAGCAAAGCTTAAGTACAAAAAAGTAATACTTTATAAGACTATAAGTAGTAATTTATCGGATTTAGGTGAGATGAACTATGATATGTTGGTATTCTATAGTCCAAATGAGATTAAATCGTTATTTGATAATTACCCTTCATTTGAACAGGGTGAAGTTAAAGTTGCTGCATTTGGGCCAACAACTGCAAAAGCAGTTAAAGATGGAGGATTGAGGCTAGATATACAAGCACCTACACCGAACTGTCCGAGTATGACTCAAGCGCTTGAGGAGTTTATTAAAAAACACAACAAGGACAATAAATAATAAAAAGGGGATATCCCCTTTTTTTGTATTATGCAGTTTAAATTTATAAAAGACGAAAAACTTAAATCTGAAAAGGAAATAAAGTTTCTTTTCAATGAAGGCAAGTCGATTTTTCTCCATCCGCTAAGGTTAATATATTTATTTACCCCAAGTAATACCCATGAATGTAAGGTATTAATTAGTGCTTCTAAAAGAAATTTCAAAAGAGCAATTGATAGAAATCTTTTAAAGAGAAGAATAAGAGAAGCATATCGTAAAAATTCGTTAAAACTTAAACAAGAACTAAAAGAGAAGGATTATTCGGCTAGAATAGCATTCATATACTCATCACCTAAAATCGTCGAATACAAAGATATTGAACAAGTTGTAATACGACATTTAGAAAATATTATCAACAAAATACCTAAGAGTGAAGAGAATATTTAAGACGATTTTAATATTCATTCCTATTTTATTGGTAAAAATATATCAGATAGTTATATCTCCATATTTTCCCAAGTCTTGTAGATATGTTCCTACTTGTTCAGAATACTCAATTCAGGCTTTTAAAAAGTATGGTTTAATAAAAGGCATGTGGTTAACTATTAATAGGATAAGAAAATGCCACCCCTGGGGCGGACATGGCTACGACCCTGTTCCTTAAATACTCTTAGGTAAAACAATTCTAAACGATGTCCCTTTGCTAATTTCTGAATAGTTGATGAAAATCTTACCGTTATGGTATTCTTCAACAATTCTTTTAGATAAAGTTAATCCTAAACCCCATCCTCTAGATTTTGTGGAGTAACCGGCATCAAACACTTTTTTAAATTTTGACTTTGGAATACCTTTTCCATTATCGTTAATATCAATATATACAACCTGGATATTGTCGGTTATTTTAAATTGAATATCGCCACTTCCTGCAATAGCATCAACCGCATTTCTAACAATATTTTCGATAACCCATTCAATTAGGGTTGCATTAATAGGTGCCAGAATAAGATCGTTTTCATCATAGCGTTTCGTGAAAGAAATCTGGTTTGATACCCTACTTTTTAGGTAGTCAACAGATTTGTTTACAACATCAACAATATTTATAGGTTCGAGTAAAGGAATTGATCCAATCTTTGAAAAACGATCTGCAATTTTTTCTAAACGTAGTATATCTTTTTCGAGTTCAATAGCAATTGTTTTTCCATCTCCGCCTTCCTTTAAAATCTCAAAGCATGCCAGAAGCGAAGAAGTCGGAGTTCCGAGTTGATGTGCTGTTTCCTTAGCAAGGCCAATCCAAATTCTATTTTGTTCTGCTCTACGCGCCTGACTAAAAGCAAGATAAGCAATAATTAAAAAGATTAGTATAATTGCAATAAGAACATAAGGGTAGTAAGTTAATTTAATAAGAGTAATGCTGTCCTTATAGTAAATTCGATGAGTTTTCCCGTCAAGAAGAGTGACCAGAATCGGTTCATGAGATTTTTTCATTTTATCCAAAATACGAGTGGCCTTTTCTGGAGAATCAATTTTATTTAAAGGAATATTTCTAAAGGACAAGATACTATCCTTTTCGTCAGCCAATATTACAGGAACGGTGGTGATATTTTGAACAACTTCAAAAATAAAAGTAATATCCTTATTTGAATTCTCAATATCAGAGAGTTGTTTCATTCCCGAAGCCCATATCTCAATCTTCTTTCGTTCTTCTTTCGAAAGTTCTTTAATAAGAGAATTTGTATAGAATAACGATGAAAAAATAAAGATACCCAAAAGGATAATAATGAGATTCCATCGAATTTTACGAAAGGTAACTTCCACTTTTTTAAAAATTAATTATTATTAATCTTAGATGAATCTATTTCTTCCCATTCAATTCTAAATGGTTTTTTTGTGATTTTATTGTGAAGGGAATCGTATTTTTTATTTTTAGCATTAATGTTCGAAACACTATCTTTTATATTAGTCTGAAACTCTTCTTTAATCAATGCCTTGAGCATAATCCCTTCTTGCTGCAAGCTAGTTTTAAAATGTTCAAGGGTTCTTTTTTTGTCTAGGCTTATTTTGTAAGTTTCTTTATTCCCACTAAGGGTTAAAAAAACGTTTACTCCCCCCTTACCATCAGATTCATAAGTTGATTTTTTATTAAAACCATATTTTTTAGCCAAAACATCACGAATGTTTAACTTCAACCAATAAGTGTAATCTCCAGAAAAGAAATGTTCTCCAGAAACAGTAAAATCAATTGCGTTAGAGGCGATATCCATTTTGGGTATACTCACTTTATCATTGTTTATTACTATACTATTAGAAAGATTTCTAAATTTAATAGTGTCTAATTCATTAATATTTAAATATTTGGATATTTTATTTAGTTGGCTTACACCTTGTAGTGTTCCTTTTTCAATTTGAAAACTAGATGTTAATTGTATAGAATGAGAATCAATAGCATTCTTTTTATCCAGAATAAAAGACAAGGAAGTATTACCAGAAAGGAACCCTGAAATATTTTTAAAAGAGATATATGTTTGGTTAAAATTGTTAAAGCATTTAAAAATATCATCTATTCTAAGTTTTTGAGTAACAACGAAAAGTTTAAATTCTCTTTGTTTTGATATTGAGAAATTTCCTGATGCTTTACCTGAAAAAAGATTGGAAGAAAAGTTATTACACAACAATTCTCCTTTTAAATATTTCATTTTAAAATAGTTATACCGAAATGAGTAACCATTGTAATCAATCCTCTTTATTTTACCAATGAAATTTAAATCAGCATTAAATTCTGATGTTGAACCATTTGTTGTCCCTAATTGTAAAGAATCTAGGTTCAATTTTTCCATCTCAAATGAAAAATTAACTCGAGGAGTTGTTTTTTTACTCAAAACTTCAATGAAATTAGGAATCTCAAGAGAACCAGAGACAATATTTTTATATAAAAAGACCTTCCCTATAAATTGGAGATCATTTTCGTTGAGTTGAAAATTACCAGAGTCAATCCTAATGAAATTATATTTGGGAGAAGAAATATGTTTTACAAAAATTGAAGAATTTAATTTTATAATTTTTAAAGACTTAATATTTAAATTAATAACATTGTTTAGTTTAATTAAAGATTTCATATTACCTTGGAAATTTCCGTTTATAATGATATCATCATCAATTTTTGTAATGTTATTGGTATTTGAAAATTTGCAATCAATCAAAACGTAAGGATTTGGCAATCCCTTTAATTTAGCCGCCCCTTCAATTTTTACCCCAGAAGCATTAACAGAAAAATCATTAATATCAGTTTCATTAGGTTTAAAGTTTCCTCGGAAAGAGGATTGGCCTGAAAGGCTAGAAATTGCAAAATATTCAGCATTTTTTATATGAATATCTGATATTCTATAGTTTATTTTAAGTTTTTGTGATTCAAAGTCAGAGCTCTTTAAATTAATACTATAGGTTGCATCAAACGAAATAATACCTTTAACAACATTAATATATTTATCTGTTAATAATTCTTTTGACAAACCTTTAGCATTTATCTTATTACCCACAATATTTATATTAATATCATCGGATTTCTTCGAATAAAAAAATGAGAACTTGAGAGGAATAGAATTAAGATTAAATGAGCCATTCTTACAGTAATAATCGATATTGTTTCCTGTTAGTATAGTATTAATTAGTATTGGTCCCTTTAAGCAATAGTAAAATCCATTTGCAGTAGATTCTAAATTAAAAACATTTAAGTTGAATGAAACAAAAAGTTGCTTTTGAGAGAAAGATGCTTTACATAAAGAATTTTTAATCGAAAACTTAAGCCGAAATGATTCTTTATAAGAATATTTTAAAACGCTATTGGTTAAACGAATCTTTTGTGTTTTGATCAAATAGAATTCGTTATTTGATTTTGCATTAGGGAATATTTGATCAATTTTATCGGCAATAATGTTTATTGTTGCATCTGTAGCCTTTATTTCAGGAAATTCATATATGTGCTGAATTAATTTAAATAGATTAACTTTTATGTAAAGTTTTTTTGAATGAAGTAAAGTATCTTTGCGACTTTCTTTGGAATAAAAGAGATAGGCATCTTCAAGAACAAAAGAACCATAAGGAAAACTATTTATAAGGGAGAAATGGATTGAAGAAAAATCAAGATTGTAGGTTGTTTTATCTATGATCTGATTTTTAAACTCGTTAACTATTTTCTTTTCGTTAAAAGAAGTGATCGTTAAAATAAAGACAATCACTATAGTAGTTACCAAAAGCAAGGAAAAAACTATTTTTTTCATAATAAGTAATAAATTTATTATAAGCTAGATAGTTTAGATTTAAAAATTAATACTTTTAAAGATTGACCATTTAATAATATGTTGATTAAGAATAAACAAATATACTTAACCCTAACACTAATTATCTTTTTAGTAAAGATTAGTATTGGACAAAACATCGATTCGTTAATGATGAATTTCCAATACTCTCATGATGATTCTCAGAAAATAGATTTATGCTTTAAGATTGCTAATTATTACAATAACATAGAAAGAAACAGCAAAGAAGCAGAAAAATTTTTACTTGAAGCGCATAGTATTGCCGAAAAACAAAACCTTACAACTTTACTCATCAGATCCAAAAACGAATTAGGTGTTTACTATCGCAACATTTCGCTCTACTCAAAAGCTTTGTACTATCACAATGAGGCGTATCGACTTGCTTTACAATTTTATGATAAGACAGCAATTGCTAAGTCGTTAAACAATATCGGTGTCGTATATCGACGACTTGACGATCACGCAAAAGCAGCAGAATATCACACAAAAGCATTAAAAATAGCCGAAGAAATAAGGGATACTTTTAACATTTCAGTTTCGGTTAACAGTCTTGGTAACATATATTCATTAAATGGACGGTACGATGAAGCCATTAGCTATTTCAATAAAGGACTTCAATTATCTATTGCCCAAAAAAACCTTTTAGGACAGGCGATAAACTATAACAATATAGGAGAAGTTTACGAATTTTCGGGCAACTTCGAAAAGGCGAAAGAGTATTACACTAAATCATTCGATGTAAATAAAAAGTTAAAGAATGAAAAGGGAATAGCTATATGCTTAAACGCTCTTGGAAAAATATTACTTTTTACAGGGTATCCTAAAACAGCATATAAATATTTTACCGACGCATCAATTATTGACAAAAAGATAGGAGATAAAAAGTTTATAGCCGATGGGTACATAAACCTTGGACGAGCCTTGGCTAAACTAAAAAAATATACTGAAGCAAAACAATGCATTGTTCAGGGAATTAAGGTTGCTGAAGATATTCGAAGTAAGGTTCAACTTCAAACAGCATATGAAGAGTTGTGTAATATATATGCTGAAAATGGAAATTATAGGATGGCGTTGGATTACAACCGTAAAGCTACCTTATACAAGGATAGTGTCTTAAACGAGAAAAATACCAGATTCATTTCAACAATAAAAACTCTTTACGAGACAGATAAAAAGGAGAAAGAAATTCAAATCCTTAAACAAAAGCAAGAAATTAATGATAAAGAATATAAGCGTCAAATCTATTTTAACTATTCATTAATATTAGGTTTACTATTAAGTTTTGTTTTAATTGTTGTTGTTTTTATTGCATTTATTACAAAGAGAAAAGCGAATAGACTCCTTTCAAAACAAAAAGAAGAGATCGAAAAGCAAAATGAAAAGATAGAACAACAAAACAAAAATATAGAGTTAAAAAACAGAAACCTTGAGGATGCATATCAAATTATAGAGAATTACATCGGAAAAATTACCGATAGTATTAGGTATGCTGAACAAATTCAAAAGTCGATACTTCCCGATATAGAAAAACTTAATGAAGTATTTCAGGAAACATATACATTTTATAAACCCAAAGATATAGTTAGCGGAGATTTTTATTGGTATTCAATTCGAGGAGACAAGGTGTTTTTTGCTTTAGCTGATTGTACTGGACATGGAGTGCCCGGTGCGTTTATGAGCATAATCGGAATAGATCTTTTAAATCAAGTTGTTAATCAATTGGGTTACGATCACCCCAACGATATACTTACATTCCTAAATAAAGAGTTAAGAGAAAAACTTAGGAAGGGTAAGGATGAGTTAATTCTTAAGGACAGTATGGATATTGCCTTGTGTATAGTTGATTTAAAAACAAGAGAAATTAGCTATTCCGGAGCACTTATTCCTCTATTTGTTTTAAATGATGGCGAAATTATTGAGATTAAACCTAATTATACATCCTTAGGAACATCTAATCGTTTATATAACAAAGAATTTAGAGTTCATAACTTTAAATTGAACCCAAATAGTTGGTTATATTTATCAACCGATGGGTATATTGATCAGTTCGGCGGCGAAAATAACAAGAAGTTCATGAGAAGTAGATTTATAGAATATCTTTTAAAAATTTATGAGCTTCCTGCTTGCATTCAGCGGGAAGAATTGGAAAAACAATTTGAAAGCTGGATGGGTAAAAATGAACAACTAGATGATGTTTTAGTGTGGGGAATTAAGATATGACCTTAATTTAAGAAAAGAATTAAAAGAAATTGTTTCGGTGGAAGAATTTAAAAAATTAAAGTACAGCCTAATAATACCATCGTTTTTTATTTTTATTCTTTGGATTGTTAAAGCATTTGAATACGCCAATCAGGTAGAATATTACCATTATGGTGTTTATCCAAGAAGCCTAAAAGGGTTGTTTGGGATTATTTTATCCCCTTTTATTCATTCAGATTTAAACCACCTCATTTCTAACAGTATTCCGATTCTTATTTTATTTACAGGATTAATATTTTTTTATAGAAATGTTGCCTATAAAGTTATCGGTTTTGTATGGCTTATTAGTGGGATATGTGTATGGATTGCTGCACGGGAGAATTATCATATTGGGGCTAGTGGATTGATTTATGGTGTTGCATCATTTCTTTTCTTTAGCGGATTAATTCGAAAAGATATTCGACTAGCAGCAGTATCTCTTTTAGTTGTTTTTTTATATGGTGGATTGGTTTGGGGTGTATTTCCCGTTTTTCCTCACATATCTTGGGAGTATCACCTTTTTGGTGCAATAAGCGGTTTGATAGCAGCGTTTATTTACAGGAAAGAAGGACCTAAACCAATTGAATGGTCATGGGAAAAGGAACTACAAGAAGATGATATTGAGGATAAAGAAGAAATAACTGATGAATTTGAGAATAAAATATAAGAATAAAATCCTTTTTCTATATTTGCTAAAACCAACCGAAGATCAAATTGTAATTTTTAAAATTAAACAAAATGGCAAAGTATAACGAAAATGAAATGACATCGAATAACATCAACCTTATTGGTCAAGGTACAGAAATTACCGGTGATGTTATTTGTAATGGCGATCTAAGAATTGATGGAATTTTAACTGGTAATATTTCTTCCAAAGGAAAAATTGTAATTGGAGAAACCGGAAAGATTAAGGGTGAAATTTCATGTAAAAATTCCGATATTTCTGGTTTTGTTGAAGGAAAGGTTACCGTTAATGAACTTTTATCAATTAAAACAGCTGCAAGAATTAATGGAGATATTACTACCAGCAAATTAGCAATTGAACCAGGTGCTCGTTTTACCGGCTATTGTGAAATGTCAAATGAGCCAGAAAAACTAGTTGAATAGGATCGTATAATCTATTTAAATAGAAATCCTTTTAAATGCTATTGAAACAATTTATAATAAAGACAGTATTTTTAGCATTAGTTACTAGTTTGTTATGCTTAGTAATTTTTGTTAATTTTTTCCCATTAGAATATAATGTTCTGTACATAATCCTACCGGTAATTTTCGGATTATCCAATATTGGTATTTATAAATTTATTATAAGTACTCAGGAAAAATCACTTTCAAAATTTTCGAGCAGGTATTTACTTTGTACAACAATTAAACTATTGGGAAGTACTTTTTTTATTGTCATATATTTGCTTTTTAACAAGGAGCATGCAGTCTCATTCCTATCTACTTTTTTAGCAGTATATTTTATTTTTTTATTCCAAGAAATATTTGAGATACTCAAATATTTTAAGAAAAAGGAGAAAAGTGAATCGACTCATGCTAAAAGTTAATAACTTTACGCGAAATTTTTTGCTGTGAGAAGGAATATCTTCATTGTGGTTTTAATGCTGGCTGCTATCAGTTTTGGTAGCATAAATGCATCGTTTGCAACAGACGAAAAAAAAGTAGAAGAACAGGGCCAGCAAAAAGAAGGAGAAAAAGAAAAATTCAACACCGTTGAATTTATTTTTGAACACATCGGCGATTCTTATGAATGGCACATAGTGACGATTGGTCATAATCACATTTCTATACCCCTACCAATTATTTTATATAGTCAGCAAAAAGGACTAAATATTTTTCTTTCAAGTAAATTCCATCACGGAACAGAATCATATAAGGGTTTTAGATGGGAGCATGAAGGAAAATACAAAGGGAAGATTGTAGAATTGAACGCCGAAGGCGAAATTCTTGAAGAAAATCCACTACCACTCAACTTTTCAATAACAAAATTGGTATTATCATTACTTATGGTATCTGGATTGCTATGTTGGATTTTCATAAGTATTGGTATAAAATATAAGGAACGAGCAGATAAGGCTCCAACAGGATTGCAAAATCTTCTGGAACCAATAATACTTTTTGTAAAAAATGATATTGTAATCCCTTCTATTGGAGAAAAACATTACCAACGCTTTATGCCCTATTTGCTTACCGTATTCTTTTTTATCTTATTTAACAACGCCCTAGGATTGATTCCGATTTTTCCAGGAGGAGCAAATGTTACTGGAAATATTGCTGTAACAATGGTTTTGGCTCTATTTACATTTGTAATAACCAATGTAAGCGGAAATAAGCATTACTGGAAAGAAATAATTAATGCACCAGGCGTTCCTTGGTACTTAAAGTTACCCATTCCTTTAATGTTCCTTGTTGAATTTACAGGGTTGTTTACAAAACCGATTGTTCTTATGATTCGACTTTTCGCGAATATTCTCGCTGGACATATGGTTGCTATTGTTTTCTTTAGTCTGATATTTATATTTGGTGCTATTAATATTTGGGCAGGATATGGCGTTTCAATAGTTAGTGTTGCGTTTACATTTTTTATGTCGCTTCTCGAACTTCTTGTCGCATTTATTCAAGCCTATGTATTTACATTACTATCTGCCATTTACTTTGGAATGGCCATTCAAGAACATCATTAATTGTTTAACATAAAAAATTAGGTATGACTACTTTACTTATCATTCTTCAAGTTGCTGCAAATGCTTCAATAGCAAAATTAGGTGCAGCGTTAGGTGCAGGTATTGCTGCTTTAGCCGCAGGTATTGGAATCGGTAAAATTGGTTCATCTGCACTTGAATCAATTGCACGTCAACCAGAAGCTGTAGGCGATATTCGTTCTAACATGATTATTGCTGCTGCTCTTATCGAGGGGGTTGCATTCTTTGCAATCATTATTTGTGTATTAGTACTTTTCGTATAGTTAAAAAATATTCCCATGGGACTAATTACTCCTGATTATGGGCTAGTGGTCTGGATGCTAATTTCATTCGGATTGGTTCTTTTTGTACTAAAAAAGTTTGCTTGGAAGCCAATTTTAGAAGGTTTGAAAAGCAGAGAAGAATCGATTGCAAAATCGTTAAGGCAAGCAGAGGATGCCCGAAATGAAATTAAAAAGCTTCAGTTGTACAACGAGGAGCTTGCAGAAAAAGCAAGAGTTGAGAGGGAGCTAGCGCTTAAAGAGGCAAAATCCCTTAGGGATAAAATTGTTGAAGAAGCAAAATCTCAGGCTCAAGCCGAAG
>Ga0116171_10003319_pt1 | contig 14937 bp, 11 predicted proteins | sample AD_JPNHW2_MetaG_FD_89798 | JGI IMG/M metagenome (GOLD analysis project Ga0116171, IMG submission 89798) | Active sludge microbial communities of municipal wastewater-treating anaerobic digesters from Japan - AD_JPNHW2_MetaG | ecosystem: Engineered > Bioreactor > Anaerobic > Digestate | place...
GAGGCTTATTTTAACATTGTTTTATTACTTTTGCATTCGAATCCGGCCCCGTAGTTCAGCTGAATAGAATGTCAGATTCCGGTTCTGAAGGTCGTGGGTTTGAATCCCGCCGGGGTCACAAAACAAATGATGCTCCTGATGGAGCATTTTTTGTTTGCGCAGGAGAGTCAAAGCTTCAGCTTTGACTCTCTGAGGAAACAAAAAATGAAAAGCAGTTTACTGCTTCATCATTTGCTTTGTAGGCTCTTTTTTGGGGATCATGGAGTGAAGCTAATCCCGCCGGGGTCACAAAAAGCCGCTTTTTGCGGCTTCTCATTATTCATTTCTTCCTCTTAGAAGAGGGATAGAAGGTGTAACCAATCATTGTCGTAAACTCCTTGCTTATCTTAAATTCCAGGTCGAAACTGCCTCTTCCGATAAACCAGCTGATGCCGGCAATCGCAGATGCAGTTGTTGAGTTGGTACTGGTATCATCAACATAGTAAACCGATTGCTCGAGAGAGGCACCTACATTGGGGCTTATCCTTGCTTTTTTTATGGGGAAATAGACTTTGCTCATCACTCCATAATTAAGATAGGTGTTGATAGTGGCTGTGTCATAACCGGCACCTCCAAAGGACATTGTCCAGGCAAAATCAACCCGGTCGCGCAGGAGATAAAAGCCAATGCGTGAGTTGAACGCAACCGTCAGATACTTTGAGGAGTTATACTGGCCGAGTCCTCCCAGGTACACAAACCATGGATGCTGTGCTGTCTTGCTAAGTGTATTTACTTCAGGTTTTATCATTGAAGCAGCGTTCATGTCCCATGAGTCCAGTTGTATGGATTTTGAAGTGTCATTATTCCACGACCACAGCTCATTTTTTGCTTCAAGACTAACAATGACCAGTGACCACTGCCACGATTTTACAATATTGTCCATCAGGTTTCTTTTCTCACCCGGAGTCAGTGTCTTAAAAGAATCGGATGCATATAAAATCAATTGTCCTGAGCTGTTTAGGTCAGCGCTCTTGAAATATGTTGTGTAGTGAGGCATTACCTCAGAGCGGAAAGTCGCTATCCTGTCGGTTTGACTTTGGGAAAAAGACTGCAAACTAATCAGAATAGTCGCTATTATTGTATATACTCTTTTCATCTTTCTTACTTTCTTTTACCAAAATAGATGCTGTGTCCGACTGATAGACCCATGGTTGTTATACCATTCTTTGAAAACGATCTTTGTCCATCGAGAAAAATGTCCCAGCTGGCTGTTCCGCTTTTATTCATTATGCTTGGTCCCAGTGATACTTTGTAAAAAAATTCCGTCGACCCCTTGGTGAGACTTGCCGAAAGACCCATTCCTCCGGCCATTATCTTACCTCTCTGGTAAAGTGTGAATCCAAGACTGGCAGCAGATGTGTTGCTCAAAGCTGTAAAGCCTGCGTCAAATGTAGCATATGATGCCTTACTCATAAAAACCCCAAACTTACCATTGATACTCGTATAAGAAGATCCGATAAGCCCTCCTGCATACAAAAGCATCTGAGTTCCACTTCCCGAAGGTTGAGCCGGGGATATTATGCCTGAATTGTTACTATTAACTTCAATATTGGCTTTAAGGGTAGCACACCTTTGTTCAAGGATCTGTTTTGTCTCTGCATTTTCAGGAGCATCTCCAAGGGTTCTTATTGCGGTTTCTGTAGCTGACAGGGAATTTTTCAACATACCAGCCTTTTCAAGGGCAATGGAATACCCTATGTAAGGAAGATACTCCCCGGGATAGCTGGCAGTAATTTCCCCAAAGCGTCCGAGTGCTTGCAGATAATAGCTTTGAGCAGTGAGCCGGTTTGCCTGTTTGAACATATTTACAAGCGTTTCTCTGCTGCCGGAAGAGTGGAGCTCCCTTTTGTACTTTCTCAATAGGTGTGGAGCAAATGATGATAACCATGCAGGAGGTTTTTGTCCCTGCCCAAACTCCTGGGCGAGATCATCCAGCCCCATGAGGGCATATATCTGTGAGGCAAAGTATAACGCTTCCGGATGGTCTCCCCGGTTATACCAGATGCGATCAAGGCGGGCAAGGGAAGCATCATAAATCCCACCCAGCGCGAGCGCATATCCATACTCAGAGTTAACTGTTACATTGGAAGTGTCCTTGCGTACCAATTGTGCATATACACCAATGGCGCTATTAACGTTTTCAGAGACTAAAAGAGATCGGGCGTTCTCTATGGAGATTACCCCGAATTTCAACATTGAGGCGTCGCTATCTGCCTTGTTTTGCTTATCCTGTGCCATTAACCTGCCAGGTACTGCCATCAGCATAAGCATCAGCAGGAACGAAATAATACTCCGTTCGTTAATCTTCTTTGAATAAAAGCTGGTAATGCTTAGCATATGATGTTATAGATTAAGTTTCTCCTTATAGCAGTAGTTGATGTTTCCAATTATGTCTGTAAACCTTTCTCTGGCAGAGCTTTGGATGTCTTTGCACATCTTTTTCAACTCATCTGCAAGCAGGTTGCCTTCAGTCTCCATTTTAGCTGCCAGCTGCTTTTTCTCCTTTTCTGTGGCACTGATCTGCTTCTTTAAAGCGGAAATTTCAGATTTGAACTTTTTTGCATTGGTTTTATATTCTTCCATCTGGCGTTGCATCGGTTCAAGTTTTTTATTCAGTATGTCATTCTGCCCGGCTATCTCACTGGATTTCTGGTTCCACTCCAGAATCAGATTATGTATATTTTCGAGCTCATTCTGATACCAGTAAAGCATTTCAGTAGCCGGGAAAATATATACGGCAGTCTTATCAATAACCATTAAAGGATTAAATGTCACAACAACCGGGATTGAGGCTTTGGAAGGATCTCCCTCAAAAGCCTTAACGCGTTGACTTACCTCGTCAAACTCTTTGCCTGAAGATCGCTCCTGTTCTTTGCTTATATCGGCCAGCTTCCTTGTAATATCCTCACCCTGCTTTAACATCTTCTCTTTTGCCTGCCCATACTTTAACCGGCTGTCATTGAGATTTTTATATAAAAGCAATATTTCAGAATCGTAGCTATTGGCATTAGCATTCTTTTTCTCTCTTAGTTGTTTTTCGATATCAGCAATTTCATTATTAATCTTTTCCACCTCATCGAGAGATGCTTTTATCTGTTTGTTCCATCCTGAAATGGTAACCGACATGGTTTCAAACTCCGTTTCAAAGTATGTCACAAGCAGCTTTAGGGGAGCAACATATCCCAATGCATCAATAACACTTGATTGTGGTGTCACTTTTGCCTCTTTCCCATCTTCCTGATCCACCTCACCGGTATGTTTGCCGGATTCTGTTTTCTTTTCAACGGAACCAGGCTGGGTGGCTTGTTTCTCCTTTTCGGTAATAGATCTCAGCAGACTGTTTTGCATCTCTTTTATTACTGTTGCCGAGACATTTTCTGCTTTAAGGTTCTGTATTGCAGCTTCATCCAGGTCAAATTTTACCTCTGAATTTTGTATCATATCAATTATAAGCTCATCTGAGAGCCTTGCTTTCACCATTTTAACTACAGAACTATTTGTGATGGTCTCCGCTGATTGTGCCTGAGTCAGGCCTGAGATCAGGAAACATGCCATTAAGATGACTATCGTTCTTTTCATATGTTAGTTGTTTTTGTCGGTTTTTTCTTTCTCCTGATCCTGGTTTTTCAAGGCTAGTCTCATGGCCTTTATTACCGTGGGAGATATATTGTTATTTGAAAGGTCAATAACTGAATCTACATCGAGGTTAAAGTCAACCCGATTTCGGTTTATCAGGGCAATTATTAGATTATCAGACAATCCGGCTTTTTTCATGTCAATAACCGACTGGTTTGTCAGTATGTTTATTAATGGTGGGCCAACAGTGGCTGGGGCCTGTTCTTGTCCGCTTGCAGAGTCTTTTGCAGATTCTGTGCCGGTAGTATTCACTGGCTCAGTGGTTCTTATATCGATTGCCCTTTCGAGGCCTGAGATATGTACAAGAAATTTCTTTTCCGGATTAAAAACTATCAGACCCCTGAAGTATTTTAGTATTCCTCCAAACTTGTCAGTTACTACTGATATCTCTTTGTCTTTTAATGCAAATACCATATCGTCAGTAGAAAAATATATTTTACCGGAGAGAGGATCTGATGCAATCGATTTTATCACTTTGTCCGCAGGTAATGAAGCAAGTGCTTTCATACTCCTGGTTTTGACATCGAATTGATAAATTGAGTTGTCATTTGTGAAAATCACCTGATCCCCCATTTCTGCTACTGAATAGATTGGGGCCGGCACATCAAACAGTTTTGAATACTGAGCACCGTGCGCAATCACAAACAGGGAATGTTTTGTTGAATAGGGATTTCTGTCGTAAATGTACATAACAAACTTTCCCTGGCTTATCCCCATCTGGCCGGAGGGAAGTGTGTATAAGCGGTTCAGATTTCCGTCCTGTCCGAAGGCACATAATTCATTGTTGCGTACTGTCATAAGTAGACTATCGCTGGTATAGGCAAATGCACCTATACTGCCAATTACTTCTTCGCCCATCGGTATTATGCCTCCCCATCCAAGAAGATAGAACCGGTCTGAAGAGGAGAGGAGTATTAAATTATCAGGTGTAATTTCCACCGAGCCAGCCAGTGCGCAACCAGGATTTATCTCATTAACCATTGAAGGGGTAAGCAATACTTCAATTCTCAGGGAGTCAGTTGATGCTCTGAATCCATATGCAGTCATTGATAAAACCATCAGTGAAAGAGTCAGAAATGCTTTAATTCGTCTTTGCATATGATTCTTATTTTTTACCGTTAATATCAACTTTTGAGGCATTGGTCCATGAATCAATGACCATCTGGCCGTACTCAGTGGCCTTTTCATAAGTAGCCTTGGCCGCTGCAGGTGTGACGGTTACATTAGGATTTATCTTCCCGATTACGGAAGTTCCTTTGCTTACTGCCATTCCACCCAGGTCTCCAATACCTTTTGATGCTACATCCGTTGCAACATCAATAGCAATCTGTTTGGCACTTTTGTCGGTGGCAATACCTGCCACCACATCCACGCCGACTATTGCTGTATACCCTAAGCCACCAGTGGCAGTCCCGATTGCAAATTTTGCTGCGTCAACTCCGAGTTCCTTCATCTCTGGTGTGTTCCAGAAAGGACTTTCTTCAAGACTGAAGTTTGAATCATCAAGTCGGTTATCAGGTACCGATTTCAGGTTATAGGCATTAATACGCTCCCTCTCTTCAGCAGTCAAAGGAGCGCTTCCCATAACCGGCACAGTCATTCCTTCTGTGTTCTCAGATGGTGGATTGGTCGCCGCCAGCTGACCAGATGGATTATTAATGTCAACAACGCCTTGCTTTCCTGATAGGTCAACAACCCCACCCTGTTCAGGATATTCAAACCGGAGGACCTCATCTGCATATTTCTTGTCGAAAGATTCAACGCCTGTCAGCGGTATGTCCTGGGCTGTAATGAAGTTATCTTCATTAAAAGCTACCCCCATAGCTTTAAGCTTAAGCATGTAATTATTAATCCAGTTTTCCAGTGAACGTGTATCATGAGGTGAAAAGAATGGCGAGCCGGCAACGAGCCCATCAATAGAAACACTTCCTGGCGTGCCACTCGCGCTGGCCGCATCCGAACCATTACATGGTGATGCAGAGATGTAGGCTTTACAGTCACCTATGTAATTACCATGGCTGTCATACATTGGCTGACTTGCAGAGATGTTCACAACAGTCTGCCTTATAGACTCACAGGTGCTCTTGTCTGGCATAAACGGAATGGTGAATACCGGCAGCTGTGGTTTGTAGGTGCCGCATGGTCCAGACACTTCCGTTGTGAACGTAAATGACCATCCCTGGGCATATGCTCTTTCGGCAAAACCAGCCATAAAGATCATCATCAACAGGGTAAAAATGGCTTTTTTGTTTTTCATAATCTTTTAAAAGATTTTGTATTCAATATTTTAAACTTAACTAAAACGACAGGCTTTATCAAATTGTTAATCAAAATTAAATGGCCGTTCACAATCGATTTTTGTCAATTCATAAACATTGAAATCAGATTTCTGATTTTACTCAGCGCAAATCACATGAAATTTTAAAACTGAAATAATTTTCTGTGGTACATATTTGCTTTTTCTTACAACGAGACCCGGTAATTGTTGGTTTTAAGGGAAATAAAGGACAATACCTTCAATATATGCGGTTTTGCGCACTAAAAAACAGCAGTGACGGATTTTGATGAACAACCGGATTATAGATGTAAAGAGTACCCCGGAATTATCAGCAATAATGATTATTAGAATATCTTTACCAACGATAAAATGGAGTATCGCTGCTATTAATATTCATTCAGCCGGATTGCAAACCGTGCGGGTATTTCTAAAGTACATGCTCTGACCAGACTAAAATTGTAACTAAACTAAAGAAGCCAGGGCGATGATTAAACCGTTGACCTCCCTTAGATTTATTTTTGCATTAATGGTTTTTACCAGCCATTTCTGTTTTATAGATATCAGCGATAAAACTTTATTGGGCTTTTATAATACTCTCTTTTCTGAGGGATTTCTGGGAGTCAGCTTTTTCTTCATCCTGAGCGGCTTCATCCTTGCACTGAATTACCAGGAGAGGCTGCTTTCGGGACAAACCACTGCAGGAGAGTTTTATATTGCCAGAGTTGCCCGGATTTACCCGTTGCATCTTTTTACATTAATTTGTTCTATGCCTTTGCTTTATAGCATCTTTGTTTCACAACCGGTTTCCTTTTTTGCCAGATTAACCCTGAACACATTTTTATTACAGAGCTTCATTCCGATAAGAGATTTTTATTTTTCGTTCAATATACCATCATGGAGTATTTCCTGTGAGATGTTCTTCTATCTGATGTTTCCACTTATAATTGCCCTGTTGTTCCGGTTTAAAAATGCATATAAGTTTATTCTTGTGATCCTTGTTCTTCTTCCTGTAGGAATACTTTTTTGTCCTGATAGTATTGAACACGGCATGTTTTACGTAAATCCCTTTTTCAGGATCACTGATTTTATGATCGGGATACTTTTATATAATGTTTATGAAAAACATTGGCTGAGGGGGCTTTTTAAAACCAGGTTATTGTCTACAGTCATGGAATTAGCTTCTCTGGGAATTATGGTACTATTCATGGCATACCATAAAGACGTTCCTGAGGGTTACCGTTATTCGTGTTACTATTGGATACCAATGATTGTAATAATTTTTGTTTTCTCCTATCAATCAGGATTGGTTTCTACATTGTTGTCCAATAAGGTGATGGTTTTGCTTGGTGAAATAAGTTATAGTTTTTATCTGCTTCATTACCTGGTAATAAGATACGCCACGGCCCTTGCCAGGAAATTTCAATTTGCAATAAATGATTATATATTTATTCTTATCATTCTTGCAATAGTCTTGTTAGGGAGTTATTTCACACATAAGCTGATAGAACAGCCTGCCAATAAGATGATTAAGTTAAAAGCCATGCGCGTTTTTGTAGACAATAGAGGTAAGGAGATATAGTAAATAGAAACCACAGTATCTTTGATTACATAAGGTCCGGATTTTTACCGGGAGGATTACTCACGTTGCTCATGATCCCTATTTAGAAAACCCTGCAGCCAGAAATGAGAGCAGTGCCCTGCGGGCAACTGCCTTTTGTTTTTACATCCATTCCTTCGCAAATAAATTTGCTCCGCCTGTCTGTAAAAACAAAAGAGACAGCGCAACTTTCGTTACGCTGTCTTCTCATTTCTGGCTGCGGAGAGACGGGGATTCGAACCCCGGGTACCCTTTTGAGGTACAAACGCTTTCCAGGCGTTCCAGTTCAGCCACTCCTGCATCTCTCCAAATATATCTCAGAGGTTAGCTATCCCTCCGTGAAAAAGTGCCGCAATTTACAAAAAAATATAAGAAACCTGAACTTGTCAGCTAATTTCACCGCACATCGACTTACAAAGCCTCTCGGCAACCTTTTCCATACTGCTGGCACTGCCAAGCAGAAGCATAAGCTTTGTAAGGGCTGCCTCGGTTGTAATGTCCCTTCCACTGAAGACGCCTGCCTCTTTCAGACCAATAGAGGTTTTGTATAATCCCATCTCCACAAACCCGGTCTGACACTGAGTCACATTTACAATAATTCCGCCATTGTCTACAAAACGCTTCAGTGTATCCTTGAACCATTCATGTGAAGGAGCATTGCCGGAACCATATGTTTCAAGTATCAATCCTCTAAGTCCCGGGGTGTTTATGATAGACTCCACAAACTCGCGGCGAATACCAGGGAAAAGTTTTAAAATACCGACATTGTTGTCAATCTTTTTTCTGATTATCATCTGTTTTTCCGGATTGGGGTATCTTATCAGACTGCGGTTATATCTAATCTGTAACCCGGCAACAGCAAGTGGTTGAAGGTTAGGAGAGGCAAATGCATTAAAGTTTTCAGAGCTGTATTTTGTGGTCCGGTTTCCACGCATCAGTTTATTCTCAAAATAGATGCATACCTCCGGCACAATTGCTTTTCCATCTTCTTTTGCTGCAGCGATTTCGATGGCTGTAATCAGATTTTCCTTCCCATCGGTACGAAGCACTCCAATAGGTAGCTGGGCTCCGGTAAATATTACCGGCTTTGTGAGGTTCCGCATCATAAAGCTTAAGGCAGATGCCGAATATGCCATAGTATCAGTACCATGAAGAATCACAAACCCATCGTACTCATCATATTTTTTTTCAATAGTATCAACCAGCTTAACCCATAATGACGGGTCCACTTCAGCAGAATCAATTACCGGGTCAAACGTTACGCTTTCTATACGGAATCCGATGCGTTTGAGTTCAGGAACCTGCTGCGAGATGTGATTGAAATTTATAGGCACAAGCGTTCCTGTATCAGGCTGGTGAACCATACCTATGGTGCCACCGGTATAGATTAACAATACTGAGGTTGCTTTTTCCATCTAGTTTAATTTAAAAAGTCTTATTGCATTCGCAGTTGTAATACCGGCAACCTCTTCAGGCTCCATTGAAAACAACTCTGCCAATTTGTTTACTGTATATATCAGGTATGCACTTTCATTCCTCTTGCCTCTGAAAGGAACAGGAGTAAGGTAAGGAGCATCGGTCTCCAGGACAATATTTTCAATGCCTGCTGCCAGAGCTGCCTCGCCGGTCTTTGAATTACGGAATGTTACCACTCCTCCTATGCCTATCTTGAATCCCATATTTACTGCTTTTCGAGCATCTTCAGCATTGCCCGGGAAAGCATGAAATACTCCTGTCACTTTTCCCGGACCAAACATGGTGATATGGTCAAAGATCACCTCCAATGACTCACGTGCATGAATCACCACAGGAAGATCATTTTTCTCCGCAATAAGCAAATGTTCATTAAAGGAAACCAGCTGTTCGTTGATAAATGTCTTATCCCAATACAGATCTATTCCCGTTTCACCAATGCCATAAAACATTTTGTCGTGAAGATGATCATGAATAAAGTCGAGCTCTTTTTTATAGCTCTCATTTACTGAGGTTGGGTGAAGACCGATCATTGGCCGGCATACATCTTTGTACCTGGCAGCAACTTCAATCATCGATTTAAATGAACTGCTGTCAATGCCCGGAAGCAGCAATGATGTTACCCCGGCTGAGACACCGCGACCTATTACATCATCACGGTCGGCGTCAAATTCCTGAAGATAAATATGGTTATGTGTGTCAACCAAATGCATGGGACAAATGTAATATTTTATAGCAGAAAAGAGAGAGGACAATTATCAGGTTGCTATAAAATAGGAAGCGTCAACTCCTGAGGCCATTAATTCAGGAGCTGACGCTCATCTCTATTGTTGTTTTCTCTTAGTGCTTGATAAGCTTCTTGACTTTAACATTTTCTCCCAGTTTGACTTTAATAAAATAGAGCCCGTCTGAGAGGTTATCAACATTAATGAAGACTTCCGTGTCATCACATACCCGTTTGCTTACTATTTTGCCTGTTATGTCTATGATCTGCACCGAGGTAATAGTAACTCCGGCACGGATTGTCACCCTGTCAGTAGCAGGATTTGGACTGATAGTGAATGAATCGGCAGTGGTCTCATCAACTGCACTGGCAGGAGTTACGGTAATAGTGAATTTCTGAGTGTCAGAAAGGTTTCCGTCGCTCACTGTAAGAGTTATTTCTCCTGAAGTGATAATACCTGAGCCTGGGGTCCAGCTAATTACATTGTCAGCAATTGTCATCCCTGTTGGCTGACCGCTAAGTGAATACGTAAGTGTGCTATTATCAACATCGGATGCAATAACAGTATAAGTATATAACTGGCTCTGGGTAGCTGTAACAGAGGGTGTGGAGGTAATTACCGGGGCGTCATTTACCGGAGTAACATTTACCGTGAGATTGACTGAAACCGAATAAGCTGTTCCGTCAGATACTTTTACCGGTACCTGTAACATGCCATTGAAATTGGCTGACGGTGTTATTGTGTTATTTGAAACAGTATAGTTAGTGCCGCTTTCAGCAATGAGCGTAAATGATAAATCGCCATCGGCATCAGTAACAGTGACATCTGAAAGGGTAAGTGTTACAGGAGTATCTTCCGGTGTTGTGACAGTGCCTGTTGAAGTGATTACAGGTGCATCGTTAACCGCAGTAACGTTTACCGTTACGTTTGCACCGGAGGAGGTTGCCATACCGTCAGATACCTTTATCACAACGGTAAGGGTTCCATTGAAATCAGCTGCAGGAGTGACTGTGGCTCCGCTGAAAGTATAATTGGTGCCACTCTGAACCTGAATTGTAAGAGCATCTCCGTCAACATCTGAGGCTGTAATGTCTGACAGGGTCAGTGTTACAGGGGTGTCTTCAGCAGTGGTCACTGTTGATGTGGCTGAGATTACCGGAGCATCGTTAACCGGATTGACTTTTACAGTAATTGTGGCAGAAGCATAAGCACCCGAAGGATCTGATATCTTCACCGGCACATAGAGATTTCCGTTGTAATTAAGAACCGGAGTTATAGTATTACCGCTGAATGTATAATTCGACCCGCTTTCAACAACAAGCGTCAGCAAATCCCCGTCTACATCTGTCGCAGTGAGGTCTGCCAGTGTAATTGTCACCGGAGTGTCCTCATCCGTTGTCACAGTATTTGTTGCAGAAATAACCGGCGCATCATTGACGGCAGTGACATTGACCGATACATAGGCAACAGCTGATGTTGCATAACCGTCTGAAACCGTAATGGCTACCTGAAGTGTTCCGTTAAAATCAAGAACAGGTGTGATTGTATTACCGCTGAAGGTGTAATTTGTCCCTGCAGCCACTGCCAGAGAGAACGATGTGTCTCCGTCAACGTCAGATACAGTAACATCTGAAAGATTTATTGTTAACGGAGTTTCTTCGGCAGTGGTAAGAGCATTTGTGGCAGTAATAACCGGAGCATCATTAACCGGTGTAACAGTAACAGTAACGTAAGCAACACCTGATGTTGCTGTTCCGTCTGATACCTTAACCGCAACGCTGATTTCACCGTTATAATTTAAAGCCGGGGTAACAGTGTTACCTGTGAAAGTATAGTTTGTGCCATTTTGTACTACCAGTGAAAGAACATCACCGTCAATATCAGAAGCAATAACATTGGACATGGTTAGTGTAAGAGGAGTATCTTCAGGAGTAGTTGCTGGTACTGTTCCGGTTAAAACTGGTGCATCATTCACAGGTGTTACTGTAACTTTTACATAAGCTGTTGCTGAGGTGGCCCCCGAAGCATCTGACGCTGTAACCCCAACCTGCAGCGTCCCGTTAAAGTCAGTTACAGGTGTTATAGTGGTACCGCTCACAGTATAGTTAGTGCCACTTAATACATTATAAGTAAATACATTATCTCCATCAACGTCGGTTATGGTAAGATCTGAAAGGTTTATTGTCAAGGATGTCTCTTCCGGAGTGGTAAGCTCCTTTGAAGAGGCAATTACCGGAGCATCATTTACCGGAGTTACATTAACCGTAATGTATGCAATATCCGATAGTGCAGTTCCATCTGAAATCTTTACGCCTACCTGCAACGTGCCGTTGAAATTTGCTGCAGGAGTGACTGTGGTACCGTCAAAAGTATAATTATCACCGGCCTGAATAGCCAATGACATCGGATCATCCAAATCAACATCCTTGTATGTAAAGGATGACAGGTTTAGAGAAATAGGAGTATCCTCTGCAGTTGTTAATGGGCCTGGCACGGTTTTGATCACAGGAGCATAGTTTCTGTTGTCACCTACATAAAGATGGTCAACAACGGGCCATGCATACCCATCAGGATTGCCTACTATCCCAAAATTCGGGATAGAATCCGGAAATACAAACCCGATAAAACTGAGGCTGTCGGTGCAGTTGAAATTATAAGTATAGTCTCCAACTACTACACTCATGGGGCCCGGTACGAAAAAGAATGGTAAATCCATAGTATAGATACGGGCTCCAAAGTAATTAATGTGCCTGTTGTTGTTTGTGAAAACAAGTGTGTCAGTGTCTAAATTGGTACCTATGGCTCCCTCCACCGAGTAAATGTATTTATCAACCGGCGCCCAGATGGTGTACCCAAATTGACCGGAATTCAGTGTGACAGTGGGTTGGTCTATAGATCCTCTGGTATAGCTGTTGAAATCTTCAAGATAGTTTTTACTTCCAACAGCTGCAAGGAAGTCGGTCTCGTTGGTATAGATAACCGGGGCAGAGACAGAGTAGTTGTTAAACTTTTTTGTGGTATTAACCGGCATAGCCTTTGAAGTCGTTACATTTGACTTAAAGGCCTTTGATCTTGTATGGCCCTGTCCGGATAACGTTATTCCACAAAAAATCGCAAACACCAGGAGTAGAAGTTTTTTCATATCTTTTTGATTTCAGTTTTTGCTTTCAGACAATAATAAGGCAAAGTAAATCACAATATAAACTTAGGTAATTGTTTTTTATTGACAAAAGAAAATAAAGCTTTTTCCATTCACCAGAAGATGTCATTTACCGGATTTTGTAAAGCTTTGACGAAAGGAGGTTTTCTGAGGATTTGACTTTTTGGTTATTCAATCCGTTCTATTCTTACATTTTGACTAAATTTGATCTGTCTCGCAAAAATCTCTGTCATGGATGAGCCGTCTCTTGTTCATAAGATTGCTCTTGGTATGATACCGGGCGTTGGTGATATCACCGCCCGGAAGCTTGTGTCATATGCCGGGAGCGTTGAAGCCCTCTTCAGTGAATCGCTCAGGACCCTGAAAAAAATTCCCGGGATAGGGGAGAATATTGCAGGAAGCATTGTGCGCAAGCAATATCTTTCTCTGGCCGAAAAGGAAGCCGAATATGTGAGCAGACACAATATCAGGGTTTTCTTTTATATGGATGAGGATTTTCCGTTCCGCCTCCGGCAATGCGATGATGCTCCTGTCACCTTTTATTTTATGGGGGAGGCTGATCTGAATGCTTCTCATATTATCAGCATTGTGGGAACCAGAAGTGCCACCCAGAGAGGTAAAGATATGTGTCAGAAGATAATTGCCGGTCTGGCCAATCATTTCCCTTCGCTTATTATTGTAAGTGGTTTGGCTTATGGAATAGATATAGCTGCTCACAAGGCGGCGATTGCAAATGATCTTTGCACAATAGGAGTTCTCGGTCATGGTCTGAAAACAATCTATCCATCGGCTCATGCTGGTGTTGCAAGGATAATGCAAAAGAGAGGAGGTCTTTTGACAGACTTTACATCTGATGAACCGCCGGACAGGACCAATTTCATAAAAAGGAACAGGATTATTGCCGGTCTGTCAGATGCCACACTGATTGTGGAATCAGGAATAAAAGGTGGAGCTTTGATTACTGCTGATATAGCTTCATCCTATAACCGTGATATTATGGCTATTCCGGGGAGGAGCGATGATGAATGGTCTTCAGGATGCAATGCATTGATAAAATACAATAAAGCAGCACTTGTTGAGTGTGCCGAAGATATTGAGTTTATTCTTGGCTGGAAATATGTGGGTACTCCGGAACCGGTACAGAAGGTCCTTTTTAATGATATGACAGAGAATGAGAAAAAAATCTTCGAGGCACTCAAGATTAATGGTGATCTCACTGCTGATCAGATTGCGATAATATTAGCATTGCCGGTGTATAAACTGTCATCGATACTGCTTCAGATGGAATTATCTGGTTTGATTGTGCCATGCCCGGGGAATATTTACAGGATAAGGGGATAAAAAAACCGCCCTGCATTTGTTGCAGGACGGTTTTTGTATTGAAATATTTTTTTTAGAATATTCCCTGTTCAACCATTGCATTGGCAACCTTAAGGAAACCTGCAATGTTTGCACCTTTAACATAATCAACATACCCGTCTTTGGTTGTGCCGTGGTCAACACAAGCCTTGTGTATATTAACCATGATTGTATGAAGTTTCTCGTCAACTTCAGCAGCGCTCCAGTTGAACTTCATTGAGTTCTGAGACATCTCAAGACCTGAGGTTGCAACACCACCTGCATTCACAGCCTTACCAGGAGCAAAGAGAATTTTGTGTTTGTGGAAAGTCTCAACTGCTTCAGGTGTACATCCCATGTTTGAAATCTCAGCTACGAGCATAACGCCGTTCTTAATAAGCAGTTTTGCATCGTCACCATTGAGTTCATTCTGTGTGGCGCATGGAAGAGCGATGTCAACCTTAACCTCCCATGGTTTTTTGCCTTTAATAAACTCAGAACCCTTGAACTTTTTGGCATATGGCTCAACAACATCCTGATTTGAAGCACGCAGCTGAAGCATGTAGTCTATTTTTTCTCCGCTGATTCCTTTAGGATCAAATATATAACCGTCAGGACCTGAGATAGTAACTACTGTAGCACCAAGTTCGTTTGCTTTGAGAGCAGCACCCCATGCAACATTACCGAAGCC
>Ga0116171_10003321_pt1 | contig 14933 bp, 13 predicted proteins | sample AD_JPNHW2_MetaG_FD_89798 | JGI IMG/M metagenome (GOLD analysis project Ga0116171, IMG submission 89798) | Active sludge microbial communities of municipal wastewater-treating anaerobic digesters from Japan - AD_JPNHW2_MetaG | ecosystem: Engineered > Bioreactor > Anaerobic > Digestate | place...
TCAGTTTGCTTAACCTGCACCTTTTTGTTTACTTTAGTCTGTTGTGCACTGGTAAAAGCAAGTCCAAGAAATAAAAATAACGGTATCGTTAAAATCATCCTCAGAATCATCGTGTCAGACCTTTTCTTTTCCATCATAAGTAATCGTTTTTTAACTGATGAATAATTAAAGTGACTGGCCAGGTATATAGAATTATTCCGGAATACAATATTTAGCAAGGTGCTCTGGTAATCATCCTTTGTATATCGCTGCAAAACACTATTGTCTGCAAGATATTCGTGATTCAGCTGGATGGTCCTGCTGAAGACCCAGATAAGAGGATTAAACCAGAATGCGATCTTAAAGAACTCCATAACAAGCATATCAACAGTATGATATTGAGTACAGTGAACATATTCATGAGCCAGGAGTTTACTTTCAATAACGCCGTTCTCAAAGTCCTCCTTGTTAACAAAAATATACCTCATGAAAGAGTGAGGTGACGACTTGTCCTTCACAAGTATAATCGTTGCGCCTGAATAGTCAACCCGGGTGCCGTTGCTTATCTTAAAGGCAATCTTTAAAATATTCACAGCATATCTTATAAGGAACAGTAATGATATTAAAGAATAAATAATCCAAAGAATCTGTTGTTTTAATAGCGGGGGTGATGTTACTCCCTGCACTGCACCAGGCTCTTTCCCTCCCCTCTGGGAGTGAATGATCATGTCGATATTAAAGCTCCGGGCAAAACTGAAAACAGGACTTAAACTTATCAGGGGGACAACAAACGAAAACAACAGGGAAAATAAAAGGAAAAACCTGTTAAATAAAAAACTCCTGGTGTTACGCAGGCAAAACCAGTAAAAGGTGTACAATAGTGTCAGACAGATTGCCGATTTTAAAATATACAGCATCATAGCACTTTCATTTTTTCCTGGTCTCTATCTTTTTCTCAACAATGGCTTTAAGCTCTTCAAGCTCAGAGAGGCTCAGATTGGTCTCATTTGTAAAAAATGAGGCAAACTGAGAGGCAGAGTCATTAAAGAAGTCCTTTATAATAAGATTAAGGTTTTTAGCAAAATAGTCACTCTTTTTTACCAGCGGGAAATATTCCCTGTTTGTCCCATGCTGGTTGTATCCCACATAACCCTTGTCTATCATACGTTTCAGCAGAGTAGCCACGGTGGTTGTGGCAGGCCTTGGCTCAGGAAACTCATCGATAACATTCTTCAGATAGCCCCGCCCAAGCTTCCACAGATATTTCATCACTTGTTCTTCAGCATTGGTGAGTTGCATGATTCTACGGTTTTAAATTACATTCTACAAATATAGAATGCATTTTGATTCCTGTCAAGTAATTTACAGGATTTTTTTGGGGTAGAACGTTAAAGGCTGTTAAAAGATTAAAGGCTAAAGGCTAAAGGCTAAAGGCTAAAGGCTAAAGGCTAAAGTTAAAAGGTGGGAGAGGTCAGTTTGTTATATACTTCCGCCAGTATCATGAAATTTTTAAAATCTTTCAAGGAGGGGTTTTTTTCAACTTCATCCATGATAACCTGACTATCGCTGAAGATGTTATCAAAAACCTCTGCGAATCTTTTTCTATCTACCCTGATTAGTTCTCCATTATCTTTCCGGATGTAGTAGCTTGAATAACGTGATCTGTATCTTACAACTGATGGTTTTGAAATGCATTCATCTCCTATTTTCAGTCCTTTTACAGGTGAATAGCTGAAATTGATGCCTTCAATATTTTCGTTCAGATCAAGATTTGAAAGTGCTATTATAGAGCTGTTCCGGTTTTGAAAAACGGTTAAGCGGCCATCAAGCAACCTGTGCATAAAGACCTGATTCTGCCTCCTGTAAGAAGGAACGCTCAGATAATCTTCAGTCTTTATCTGGCGGGGAACAGGATCTTCCTTTTTCCATGTCAGGGGATCATCCCCAAAGCCTATTATATCGCTTGCATTAAAGACATAGTTTTCACCATCGTTGGTTATAAACCGTATCCCTGAAAGGTTATTCTCCTTATATCTAAACCTCCAGATAACCTGTCCATGCAGTGTGTCGCCATTATCAAGCACCACATATCCATTTACAGGGATCCCCGGAGAAAAACCGGGAATGTAAGTGTCGGGTTGTGCTTTTATAACGGCAGGAGCCATCATAGTCACCATAAAAAGGAAGAAAGCAAATCTGGACACCGATTTTATTCTCATCGTACTAAATTTTGTCTGATTTAAACACATTCATTTATGCAAAAGTTTTGACAGATAAATGAAAAAGTTCATAAATTTAATCAGTTAGCAAAATTATCCAGCAGTATTTTACCTGTTTAATTAACAATGAAAAATTTTTTTGAACCATAATCTAAAATAAAAGCGAACAAGAATGGTATTATCAGCCTGTGGAATAAAATGCGATGAATGTGAATTCTTCAACAAGACATGCACCGGGTGCATCAATGTCAAGGGTTCACCGTTCTGGTCAGTGGAATTGCCTACCAAGGTATGTCCCATGTATGATTGTTCAGTGAACATGCATGGTTTCAAAAACTGTGGCGGATGCAGTGAATTGCCCTGCAAGATGTTCCTGGAGATGAAGGATCCCAATTCAACCAATGAAGAGCACAGGGAATCCATCAAACTCAGGGTAGCCCTGTTGAAATCACATTAGGGATATTGCAGAGTAACGCCTCTGCAATATCAGGGTTACAATGTAATCTTCAATTGTGCCCGTAAATCTGAAGTGACCTGATGCACTTCACCATTATGGATTACCGTAACAGCATATTTGGTGCGCAATAAGATGTGAGGTGAGATATCCCACTGCAGCATAATGTATGCGCGACTGCCATCGTCATGCAATGGTGGTATGCTGAAACTGTGAAGCAGATCATTCTCATAGGCATATAGTCTTGTATCCCATCCCTGTGTTGTGAAGAGAGAATATCTCAGCCAGAATTTCACTTTCTTAAGTGAATATGAAACATCCTGGCAAAGAAGGTACCCGTTCCGGCTTGTCTCGGGCACCCGGCACCAGACAACCCTTGATGTAAGGGACAGGACTGTACCTTGCAGCCGGCCTGCTACAGGCGGAGACCATGATGCCAGTAACGAAGACTGAAGCCTGCTTTTTTTCTCAGTACCGGCCATCACCGTTTCTGTTTCATCGTCATATTCACGCTCGGTTTTACTGAAAGATCCTCTCAGTGTTAGTATGTCAGAAGGAGTGTATTCTATTTTAATATCGCTTCTTGTTCCCGTTGCAGGAGCTGATGTCTGATAGCTGAGCCATGGTATCCGGTATATGTCGGCCCCGGCACTGACGAATAGGTGCTTTGCGGCTTCAATATGTATATTGCCTGCCAGGCCAATCTCATTTGCTACCGTGCTGCCTGTACCATATACATTTGAATGGAAGACATGATAACCTGGATCGAGATAGCGTGCTATCAGGTTAAAGGTGACCCGTTCTGTGGGCAGGGCCCGTATACCTGACAGGGCAGCAAATGAGCCTGGGAAACTGAATGCCAGCTCCCCGAAAAAACTGAGATTGCCGCTGCCAGCCTTTATATCAGCGCCAGCATTGACAAGATGGCTGCCATGAAATTTATAAATATCATCACCTCCGGTAGTATCAGGTTTAAACGGGGTGGAAAAGAAAGTGGCAGCCAGCGTAATTCCTCCTCTGACCTTTTTTCCGCCGCCTGAGAGATGCATTCCTATAATATTCTCTGTCAGACTGTTTCTGGCTTCTCTTCCTGACCCGGTGTTATGCAGTCCTCCCCTTACCAGATTTGTTGTATACTTCTCTGTGCTGTCAGAGTTATAGGATAACCTGGCATCGATGGTGTTTGATGAAAGAAACACAGCTGCTCCGGCTGTTACAGTTCCTATTACTGCACCGACGCCTCTGAAAAAATTATTCTCATCGGTAGAGGTATAAGTATCAATAACCTCTCTTCCTGCCATAAATGAAGGCGATATGAGCCAGCTTCCCTGCCAGGAGCTGTTATTAAAGACCAGTCCCTCTCCAAACCGAAGCGAGTAATCTCCTATTACAACCCGCGATATTGTACCTTTCCCGTTATAAACAAGGTGTGCTGAGACAAAGTCAGCACCGCATGCTTTGTGGAATGTATAACTCTCCCATGGATCATTTTCAGCGGTAAGTCCATAGCAAAAACTCTTGCCGGAATGGCTGATACGTAATACGGATCTCAAGCCTATACTGTCGTCATCTGACGAAGGTATTGAGATGATTGCCGAAAGAAGCGCCGACGTCCTCCCCTTTCCTGAAAGCGAAGGCATTACAGGAACTGCAAGTGTTATATATGGTTCCATCAGCATTGCTGTCGGACGATCGAACCCGGGTAACAAAGCTATTTCATAAATAGTAGCAATATTGCCATGGTCCTTTACATAATCGGCCAGCACCTTCACCTGGAAGGATGTCAGGAAAAATAGTCGCACAATCTCATCCTCATTACCGCTGTTGACAACTACCGGGTTCTCTGTAAGTGCTGCCAGCCTTTCTGCGGCATTACCGGCCTCTTCATCATTGTAAAGGGACAATATCTCGGTCTGCATCTCTGCATCGCCGTTGACCGACTGTGAGAACAGCAAAGGTGAAAAAAGAAACACCACACCGCATAAAACAGTTAAATATCTCATCTCTTTCGTGCTTTCCACAGCAATGAAACCGAGGGGGTCACTCCTGTAGAATTATTTATAAGGAATCCTGTATCAAGGGATACTGCAGCAAAAGAAAATCCTGCTCCAAAGGCAAAACAGGAAGGAGAGGTTGAATATCCTGCTCGCAAAACAACTGCTCCGGGCACGCTCCATGATAAGCCAGTATGAAGTGATAGTGCCTCGTTGGATGACATCACTGCCTCTGCCGCAAATAAGAGGTTTTTATCAGGCGACCATGATATCCCGGTTTGCATGGATGACTGGAGATTATTAAGCTGCCTGAGAGGGTTAAAAAGATGAACGCCAAACGTCACTTCCGGTGATATTCGTGCAAGTAAACCTGTCTCAAAAGTCAGATGTGTGAAATCGCGATATTGACCGGCACAGTGTTCAGAGATAATGTCGGCCTGAACCCCAAGGGATAAACCGTCAGTGATCTTAACGGCGCTGCCCAGGCCTCCTGTAATTACAGAATACTGGTCATTTCCATACCAGGTTGAAATTATCCCCAGCGGGGCATGGCGGCCTGGTATTACAATTCCCAGGGCCCGGGTTGACATCTCTGTCATCATAAAGCGCGACTCAACGGAGATACCTGCCGTGAAAGAGTTGCAAAAAGTCATTGAAGCCTGGTTGTGAAAAACGCTCCATCTGTCTGTTGACGCAACGCATGAATAAGCCATTGCTGCCTCCCCCGCACCAAAGCGACTGAAGACCGGATCTCCTGCACGAACAATTGAAGATAGGAGAAGGAATAATACCATTTCCACACTTCGTGACAGCATTTGCAGACATTAATCCCTGCAAAGTTAGGCTATCGGAAAAAAGAAGTCAAATTTATTCAATATGAGCTCATTGTCATTGGTGTCTCCTCATAGCTGAACATAGAAAAAAGAACCGGATCCTTAAGCATATCTGAGAGTAACATCCGGTTGCCATCGACCAGTAACTGGTTATTTATAAATCTTATGCCATGACTATAATCAACGTACCAGTTAATATGTCCGCTATAGACCGGTTGTATCGGATTACCATCAGGTTTATGCCAGCCATAAATCACAACTTTACCTGGCTGCAGGGCAATACGTGCCGACAGTATTACATCTTTTTTAATGCCCGCCACCAGATCACCTCTTTTTGCATTCATTACTGAAAGCTGTTTCTCTATATAAGTATTATGTGCTACAAATTTTGATACCAGCTCATTGGCGTTTCCAACAGGAGCATAATAAAATGGTTCAGGCCTTATCTGTGCCTTACGGTATATCTCATCGCTGAGTTTTGCCGTCAGAAGGGATGCCCCAAACAGGTCAGCAAGACGTTGTGCAGTACATGGATTCATTGGCACCCGGCAGAAGTCAGTGTCGTTCCCTACAGACAGATAGTCGGGCATGACTTCGTAGACAACATGATGGGTTACGCACGCTGCATCGGTAAAATCGCCTGTCAGTGTTATGGTGTTGCGAATGAATTCCGGAACGTTACCTGAGGCAACAGCTTTAAAAATCTCCTCCTCGCGCTCATTAAGCGGGAGGTCCGACACTCTGTTCATAAATGCAGAACCGGACTCTGCGTCAGCCGGCCTGACTGGAATGTTTAACCTTCGTACCGGAACCGGCACAGTATCAGAGATAAAAGATGAGTACTCTCTTTTGCCAAAATAGCGGTATCCCTTCTGCTCTTTCTTCGTCCCGCTGAGAATGCTATGAATGAACCCGTTATATTCAACCTGCTGGGTATGAAAGATTTTTCTTCCGGGATTGGTTTTAAAGACAAACTCCACCTGTCTGCCACGGCTAAAGTACCATAACAGAGTATCGTTGTTGCGCTCATGAAGTCTGAAAGATGAGGAGAGATAGCTCTTCATCATCCGGGAGTGGTACCATGTGCCTCCGGTTGCTGATACCACCGGTTTCCCGTTATATAAAGCCACGCTATCGTTATAGGCAAGTACACATAGTTTTTTTGATTTGTCTTTCTTCAGCCAGGTCATCAGCTTCGGACCATAAATTGAATCCTCATAACCATAATCACTGTCAAGGAATGCTATTCTTATAACATTATCTGGTATTTGAGGTACAGCATCCAGATAGCTGAATATAAACCTGCCTCCTCCACTGTGTCCGTTAAGGACCACTTCCGGGTTCCATTTTGCAAATATGGCAGTGGCACCATCGACCATCCCCTTTACTTTGTCCATGTAATCAGGTGTTGCAGCTTTCCATGCAGGCCAGCTCTTCTGCCTTGACTCAACATAGGCAACCACCACTGTTTTATCTTTAAGCACACTCCTCAGGTAACGTGTCTGCGCACCGATATGCTGGATATTAAAATGCCAGTCGTCGCCCTCCTTAAGATTCTTACCAAAAGTCTGCTCAATAGTGTTACCGTTAGGAAGTGCAAAAATGATAAGAAGAACATGGTTGTCCTCTCCGAATCCGCTTAGTGGCGCATTTATCAGCACGCGGGTATCTGCCGGCGCATTTTCGATGAGCATCTGTTGCTCATCGAAAATACCGGAAGGTTTAAATCCGGGTAATGTCTGTGCCTGTGCCAAAAAGAGTTTTGAAATCAATAATATGAAAACCAGTATTCGTTTCATATCTCCAGACTATTTAAAAAACGGTTATACCTTGATATCCTTGATATTAAGCTGAAGCGTTGATTTTCCCTTGAACTCATTCAGCTCTATTGAATAGGCTATATCAACTATTCCGCCTGCTTCTTTAAACATGTCGAGGTTGTCGGCTTGTCCAAAGGCTATGGCATCGAGCGGTTCCATCCCCTGACGGGCAAAGCAAAGCTTAAGGTGAGTGCCGTTCGATCCCACCGGCTGGCAGGATAAGGTTTTAACTCCTCTTGATACAAACACCGGGGCCATATTCTCCGGGCCAAATGGTTTGAATCGTTCGAGATGGTGATACATTTCCATGTCGATGTCGTTAAGGCTTATCTCCTCGTCAATGTTTACCGTAGGGACAAGGTGTTCTTCACGTATTGTCTCACTTACAAATTTCTCAAATCTTTCCCTGAAGAGAGGAAGGTTCTCCATCTTCATGGTAAGGCCGGCTGCGAACATATGCCCGCCGAAGCTCTCCAGCAAGTCAGAACATGACTCAATGGCCTGGTAAAGGTCATATCCCGGGACGCTGCGCGCCGAACCGGTTGCAAAACCGTCTTTCGATTCGGTAAGTATGACTGTAGGGCGATAGTATGTCTCTATAAGTCGTGATGCCACTATCCCTATGACTCCCTTATGCCATCCCTGATGGAAGAGCACTGTAGTGCGCGCGTTACCCATACGGCTGTCACGGCTAACCATCTGTCTTGCTTCTGTAGTTATCTCCGTATCTTTTTTCCGTCTGTCGTCATTGCTCTTGTCTATGCCCTCGCATATTGTCAGTGCCTCAACAGGATCAAGAGAGACAAGGAGATCAACGGCTTTGCTGCCTGACTCCATACGGCCGGCTGCATTGATGCGCGGTCCTATTCTGAAGACAATATCCTCTATACCAAGTGGCATATGTATCCTGGCTTTCTCAATGATCTTCTGTATCCCCAGGCGTGGTGCAGTGTTCAGTTGCCTCAGACCGAAATAAGCCATTATCCTGTTTTCACCTGTAATAGGAACGATATCCGATCCGATGCTTACAGCCACCAGGTCGAGGTAGTTCTCTATCGACGAGAATGGAATTGTGTTAAGACGACAGTATGCCTGTATCAGCTTGAAGCCAACGCCACACCCCGACAGCTCTTTGTAGGGATATGTACATCCCGGCTGTTTAGGGTCAAGCACTGCGGCTGCAGGGGGAATCTCATCGCCCGGAAGATGATGATCGCAGATGATCACATCAACACCTTTTGTCCTGGCATACTTTACCTTCTCAACAGCTTTTATACCGCAGTCGAGGGCAATAATAAGCTTACAGCCGGTAGAAGCAGCATAATCAATGCCTTTTATTGACAGACCATATCCTTCGTGATACCTGTCGGGTATGTAATAATCAATTGCCTGATGCCTCTCTCTTAGAAAAGAGTACATAAGAGCCACAGAGGTTGTCCCGTCAACGTCATAATCGCCATAGACAAGGATTCTCTCGTTACGTGTAAGAGCAGTAGACACTCTGTCCACTGCCTTGTTCATGTCCTTCATCAGGAAGGGATCATGAAGTGAATTCAGTGAAGGGTTGAAGAATTCTTCAGCCTGGTGTGGTGTAGTTATACCACGCTGCACCATAAGACTGACGACGCTTTCCGGGACTGCCATCTCCGCTGTCATCTTCCTGACGACAGTCGCGTCGCCCTTCTCTTTGAAGAGCCACTTTTTTTCCATTATATGTATATTTATAAATATTCAATTCCGAAGACCTCCCCTATCACGTTTTTCAAATCGTTTTTAACCTCGTTCATCGATATCTCCCTACCCGTTTCGCGTGCTATGCTGGTCACTCCTTTGTCGGTGAAGCCGCATGGGTTGATATGATTAAAATACGAGAGGTCTGTGTTGACATTCAGGGCGAAGCCATGCATGGTTATATAACGGCTTGCCTTAACGCCAATGGCGCATATCTTGCGCGCCTTCCCCGCTGATGCGGGATCAATCCAAACACCTGTGGCACCATCGAGACGCTCTCCCTTAATGCCATAGTGTGATATTGTCTTTATCACTGCCTCCTCCAGCAGATGAATGTAATCCTTCAGTCCAAGTCCCAGTTTCTCTATATCGAATATAGGATAGCCGACAAGCTGTCCGGGCCCATGGTAGGTGATGTCGCCTCCACGATCTATGTGATAGAAGACAGCATCCTTTGCCCTTAGCTGTATATAATCCAGCAGCAGGTTCGATTCCTGGCCGCTCTTGCCAAGGGTGTATACATGATTATGCTCAACAAAGATAAGACGATCTTCAGGCTCATGGGTGTCATTATCCCGTCTGCCTTTCAGGTCAACCTTCTCACGAAAGAATCTCTCCTGGTAATCCCAGGTCTCCTTATAGTCGCGGAAGCCCAGATCATCATATATTGTTTTGCTCTTCAAAGTTTTCTTATTCTTTTAATTAAAATCCCTCTTCAAATGTTCCGCGTTCCACGCTTCGTTTATTGTTAATTGTTAATTGTTAATTGTTAATTACCTTTTAGCGTGTTTATCGGCATGGTATGAGCTTCTTACCAACGGGCTGCTCTCAGCAAAGTCGAATCCCATCTCAAGAGCTTTTTTGCCATACCAGGCAAATTTTTCAGGCGTAACATACTCCACCACCGGCATATGTTTCAGTGAGGGAGCGAGATACTGACCGATGGTTACTATTTTACAGCCATTCTCGTACAGGTCGCTCATCGATTCCATAATCTCTTCGCTGGTTTCTCCCAGTCCGAGCATAAACCCCGACTTAGCTGTAACACCTCTTGAAGCAATATGTTTCAGTACTTTGAGACTGGTATCATATGATGCTACCGAGCGTATCTGCGGGGTCAGCCTTCGTACAGTCTCAAGGTTATGGGATATCACCTCCGGCCCTGCGTCTATAACCTTATCAACATTTGTTAAATCACCTCTGAAGTCAGGAATAAGTGTCTCCATTGTCACCCCTGGGTTTAGTCTCTTCACCTCGGTGATTGTCCTGACCCAGTGATCTGCTCCGCCGTCGGGCAGATCATCACGGTCAACCGAAGTTATCACGCAGTGTTTCAGCTTCATTGTCCTGACAGCCTCAGCAATTCTCAAAGGTTCTTCATCCACAGGTGGAAGGGGCCTTCCTGTAGCTGTGCCACAGAACCTGCAGGAACGGGTGCATATATCTCCCAGTATCATGAATGTAGCTGTGCCTGCATTCCAGCACTCACCAATATTCGGACAGTTACCACTGGTACAAATAGTATGGAGATGATTATCGGATACCAGATGTTTTACCATCGTGTAGTTCTCCCCGCTTGCACGCTGCATCTTCAGCCACGATGGCAACCTCTTGATATTATGCATAGTAAGAAATATATAGTCTTTGCTGTGTGGCAAAGGTACTCATAAGAAAATTAAAAGTTACCAACCTTTGTCAGGTTTATAAGGTAATTACCCTGCAAATGATAAGCCCTTCTAGCTTACACTGAAATAACGCTCAAGCTCTTTTAAAGTGCCTTCACCCGAACTGATATCCTTGATAAGTATACCGTTCTCAAGCAGCAATATTCTTGAGCTTATCTCAGAAATGTGATTCAGGTCGTGACTTGAAATTATCATTGTCACTCTCTCATTGTTAAGCTTTTTAAGCCTGTTCTTAAGCCATGATTGTGAAGTAGGGTCGAGATTCGAGAATGGTTCATCCAGAATTAGCAGCCCGGGCTTCCACATCATGGCAGCCAGTATCCCAACCTTATTCTTGTTACCGGCCGAGAGATCACGGATATATTTCTTTACTGTGATGTCTTCACTGAAGAAACCTGAGGCTTCATTCAGAAAGGTTACCACGTCTTCTTTATTCATACCGTGTAATGAACCAATAAATTCGAAATACTCCATCGGTGTGAGGAAAGGGATAAGGAATCCCTCGTTAAGATATGATCCGGTGTATTCCTTCCAGTCATCATTTTCATTAACCTTATTCCCCATTGAGGTGACATAGCCGTCTGTGGCCTTGATAAGATCCAGGATCAGGCTCAGCATGGTGGTCTTTCCCGCCCCGTTATTCCCTACCAGGCCAATACATTCGTTAGGCCTTACTGTAAGCCTGTCAACGCTCAAAGCGCTTTTTCCCCCGTATACCTTTTTAAGATTATTAAATTCTATCATAATGTTTTATCTTTTTCTGAATGCAACTGCCATTTTATATTTATTCTTATAGAAGATTTTTGTAAGCAAGATGAGAATATGCTCATTAAAGATTATCCCCAGGCCTCCTAATGCTATCAGAATATAAAAAGAGACGTTTGCATTTCCAGCAAGAGCACATAACCCATAAATAATAAAAGGCAGCCCCATCACGGGTATCATACTTAACCATTGTGCTGCTCCCGTGCCTTCGTAATTCATAAACTGGGATTTGCCAAGATCAATACGAGACCTGCTGTAGGTGCCAAAGAGTATGTAAAGGAAAGAAGTCACTCCTAAATTGTAAATGAAAAGTGAGAAATTGATAAGCGCTATGTTATGACCAAACAAGGCATAAGGAATGGTAAGGATATAGCATATGGAGCATAAGACAAAGAAGAGCCAGTATTTTGCCTTTAAATAGTTTAAGGCAACTATTCTGTTGGCAAGATAGACATCGAGATAAGAACTCTCCCAGGCGAAAAAATATTGCCCGTACATGAGACCGGCAGAAGATGTCACAAAGAACCCGGCAAAGACCAGGAAGAACACCTTGTTTATCTCAAGCGGCTGATAAAATATAAATCCATAAAAAAGAAAAATGATACTTAGCCAGACCACCGACTTAGGTCTCTTATTCCTGAAAATCATCCTCAATTCATTTTGCATCAGGAGGCCAGTCTCACCATATTTTGAGAGAAAAGTGAAACCGGGGGATATCTTGCTGATGCGTTTTTTCTCCTCTTCGATATAGGAGTTCCTTTTCAACATTATGTATGCCATTTCATATGAACATAATGCAAGTAAAACCGGAATAATCTCATATGCAGGATGACTTTCCAGAAATGCAAATGCCGATGCGACCCACTCGGTCATATTTAGGTTCCCTTTTATGTCAAGCCAGGCAATGACACCAACCAGTGCCAGTATGATGAAGATGAACAACGGTCTTTTTGCAAAATACTTTTTCAATAAAAAAGCAAGAAAGTTATTTATGAAAATAAGCGAGAGAACCGTTATAATCCATACTACTGACCACATCAGAGGGTTGGCTGGCAGTACAGTCTTTAAATAAAAAGGAAGTATAAGACACAGGGCCAGCAGGTTAAAAAATCCCGGGATAGTTTTTATCAGAGGATAGTGAATAAGAGTGCTTCTCTTTATTGGCAGAGTCAGATATGGCTGCATGGATATCACAGGGACCTTCTGTAACAGGAATCTCATCATCAGGTCAAAAGAGAAATAATAAAACAATAATCCGGAGAATGCCTGAACTACATTCCGGTCACTGTAAATCTCAGATAATATCTTGTCAGCGAGAAAGCCTATTGATGCCACACAAAGGATTAAGTACAGTGCCAGTATTCCAAGCAGTATATTAAGCCATATGCTCCTTTGCCAGAAAGACGAGCGTACCTTTTCTTTCCACTGGTGGTTAAGAAGTTTTTGAAGTATCATACATTTTATGTTATTAGTGCAGCGGATTGATACAAATATATAAAAATATCTGCTATTGATATAAATCTGGCGGACGTACCGCCTGAGAAGCAAATTACAACTACGCTGAATTTAATTCCGGTATAAAATGAATCAGGTATATTTGAAGAAAATTTTCTGATAATGACCGATGCTCTGAAAAACAACAAAAAACTGTCGGCAATTATTGACTCGGTGTCTGATGTGGCCGGATATATCTGGCAAAAAGGATGGGCGGAGAAAAATGCAGGAAACATCTCAGTCAGCCTGAAGGATGTTATTAACATTAGCGATGGAGAATGCTGTGGACTACCTCACAGAGAACTACCCGCCGCGATGGAGAATCTGTCCGGCACATGTTTTCTGGTGACAGGCACAGGCAAAAGGATGCGCGACATTTCAAAAAGTCCAATGTCCAATATTCTTATCATAAGGGTGGATGAGACCGGAAAGGGCTATAATATAATTGAACCAACAGAGTGTGAAATTCTCACAACACTCCGTCCTACTTCGGAATTGCCATCTCACCTGAGTATTCATTCGATGAATGCTGAACGCGCATCAAAACACCGGGTAGTGATTCATACTCATGCAAATGAGTTGTGCGCTCTCACTCAGGCATCGGAATTCTGTGATGAAAAAGTACTGAACAGGATATTATGGGGGATGCACCCCGAGACAAAGGTATTTATACCTGCGGGCGTGGGCTTTGTACCATACCTGCTGCCCGGATCAATCGCCATTGCCATGGCTACTGTTGAAGCGCTAAGAAAACACGATGTGGCACTGTGGGAGAAACATGGCGTCTTTGCAATCGGTGATACTCTGGATAATACGTTTGATATTATTGATATACTTGCCAAATCGGCATCAATTTTCTTTACCTGCCGTGCTGCAGGTATTGAACCGGAAGGACTTACTGACAACCAGATTGATGAACTGGGTAAACTAATTTTTTAACCCCATTGTTATGACAATATCATATTTTAACGGACAGTTTTTACCTCATGACGACATCAGGATCAGTCCCGATGAAAGAGGTTTTCTTTTTGCAGATGGCATATATGAAGTAGTACGCTGGTATGGAGGCTTCTTTTTTGATATGGAAAGTCACATAGCAAGGCTTAAAAGAAGTCTTGCAGGCATATCCATTGTCTTTGAGGATGCAGACATGCTGCCACAGATAGCCACTGAGCTGATTCACAGGAATGAGCTTGGCGACTGTTGTGCCAGTGTCTACATTCAGATCACTCGTGGTGCGGCCAGGAGAAAACACAGTTTTCCTGATCCACCGGTACCTCCTACTGTTTATGCAACGGCATCGCGGCTCTCATCGGATACAGTCGCCTGGGAAAATGGCATTGGAGTATCAATAGTTCCTGATATGAGATGGACCCATTGCGATATCAAGAGCATTGCCTTGCTTCCAAATGTCATTGCATTTCAACAGGCTCTTGACAACGGCTTCAGGGAAGTGATCTTCGTACGCGACGGAGTGGTCACCGAAGCCTCACATGCCAACGCCTTCTTTATAAGAGATAATGTGGTATATACTCATCCGGAGTCAAATTATATTCTCTCAGGGATTACAAGAAAAAACATAATACGCATTGCATCAGAAAACAGTATCTCTGTCAATGAGGAGGCTGTCCCCGACAGTATGCTGCCATACATGCACGAGGCTTTCCTTGCAAATACATCGGGGGAGATTGTGCCTGTTGTAAAAATAGGTGACATGACAATCGGAGATGGTACCCCCGGTCCTTTGACAAGGAGGCTTCAGAACCTTTTCAGGGAAAACCTGGAAAATCTGAGGACAAAAAAGTAATAATGACATATCACTCTATCTGATTTTAACTATTTTATCGTCCTGTTGCGTCAACTTTAACACCCTTTAAGCTGATTTTATTATTTTTGCACAAATTTTAATATAACAGATGGCTATAACAGATAACCTCAGTGAACAGGAACAGGTGCGCA
>Ga0116171_10003324_pt1 | contig 14916 bp, 12 predicted proteins | sample AD_JPNHW2_MetaG_FD_89798 | JGI IMG/M metagenome (GOLD analysis project Ga0116171, IMG submission 89798) | Active sludge microbial communities of municipal wastewater-treating anaerobic digesters from Japan - AD_JPNHW2_MetaG | ecosystem: Engineered > Bioreactor > Anaerobic > Digestate | place...
ATGCCCAGCCTGAATAATTCCTCATCAAAGTCATGCATGAAAGACTGAATTCTTTCTTGTATGCTTCCGAAATACTGATCTTCAAGCTCCTGACCTTTTGCCGGTGCCGCGCCGAGAAGGGTTCTTCCGGTAAGGATCAGGTCCTGTCTTTTTATATAGAAACTTCTATCTATAAGAAAGTATTCCTGTTCCGGCCCGAGATTCGATACTACTTTTTTTGAATGATCATTCCCAAGCAGCCTCAGCATCCTGATGGAGCTTTTATCTACCGCTCTCACCGATCTTAAAAGCGGAGTTTTTTTATCAAGCGCTTCCCCTGTGTATGAGATATATGCTGACGGGATGCATAATGTGATACCATGCCCGTTCTTTCTTATGAAAGCGGGGCTTGACATATCCCACGCAGTATATCCGCGGGCTTCAAATGTAGCACGTATTCCGCCGCTGGGAAAACTTGATGCATCCGGTTCGCTCTGCACAAGCTGAGATCCGGAAAACCGTTCTATTACTTCATGTGTGCCTGAAAATTCAATAAACGCGTCATGTTTTTCAGCAGTCGCACCGGTCATCGGCTGAAACCAGTGAGCGAAGTGAGTCGCTCCGTTATCCATAGCCCACTCTTTCATAGCATGAGCTACAGCGTTGGCTGTATCAATGTCAAGCTTTGTGTTTTCTTCAATGCATGACATCAGCTTCAGGTATATTGATCTCGGAAGCTTGGACTGCATTACTCCTTTATTAAAAGTATACTCACCGAAAAAAGATGAAACCGGTTTACGGTTCTTTTTTTCTTCGGATACTTTTTTCAGCTGGGATACAGCAAATTCATCAGTTCTCATATTTATTCTCCCTTAATTCTAAAAATTTAGATTAAAAAATTTACTAATTCAATACGCCATAAGAATTGTTATTACAGTTCCTGTCAAATTTTTGTTAAATATAAATTGCAGTTAATAATAAATTAACAAATATTTAACACTGCCGGAATTAACTCTTACTTAACTATGGAATAACAGGCGTTATAGCAATTATCGAGTCAGTTCCAAATGCAAAGTAAAAAACTTATCTACCGCGCCCTGCCGTAGCAGTAATCATCTTTAGCCTCACTATTTGAACTTTTACTGATTATTGGCAAGCAGAAAAACGGATGCAATATTACATGAATGTTAAAAATGACCGCAGTTCATCTCAAAAAGCTTTCCTGAAAATAACGTTAATGGTTTTATTAAACCATAGAAAGATTAAAAAAAACTTCACCATTCATCTGCTTTTGAAAAGAAGGATTTACAATATGATTAAATAAAAACATTGACTCATCTGCAATATAATCTTTTATTAAGTGTATAGATTATATCCCGGTTATATATTTATTATAAATTTAAAATAACTGCTCAAAAATCATGGAAATAATTATTCCCGGAATACAAGGCACACCGTGAAAATATTTCGCCGCAGATTTTTGACGGATAACAAATCAGCCATATTTATTTTAAAGAAAATACCGGTTAGAAATAAAGCACAGGCAGGTACGATCATGAAACAAGAACTATTAAATGACATAGTAAATAATTTCTTCACATGCAACAGGGATGAGATAGTCCAGATATTCAATGAGCTGCTGAACACATTGTCTGCCGAAGAGACCATATCTGCAGTTGATCTTATGTCGCGGAATTACGACACGGCACAGTCTAATCCGGAAATTCATTACATCCCGGGAAATCTTAAAGATGCCCGTGATGCGATCTTCCCTTATTTCTGGGGAACAGACGGATGGTCCTCAAAGCTTCACATGGAAAATGTTAAAGGCCCGGCCAACTACGCCTCATTGATCGGCTCCATCGCATGCCTGCTTAAAAATCCGAACCTTTGTGTTGACACATACAGCCAGCGTTCAAATGAACTTGAACTTAAGGCGATTACAGCTCTTGCAAATCTGGTTTTCTATCATACTGCAAATCCATGGGGAATATTTACAATGGGCGGCACCATTTCGAATCTTTACGGAGGAAAAATCGGTATAGAAAAAATTCATCCCGGTGCAATGAAAAAAGGGCTTAATGGAATTAAAATGGCCGGAATTGTATCAGAGGCTGCACACTATTCAAATGAAACTCTGGCGGGATGGCTTGGACTTGGAACAGACAACCTGCATTCAATCCCCACTGACAGTGCCTGTTCCATGAACCTGTATCTGCTGGAGGAAAAAATAGAAAGCCTTTATGCTGAAAAAACAGTTATTCCATTTGTAATAGCAACATTCGGAAGCACAGACGCGTTCGGGATTGATGATATCGCAGCTATCAGAAAAATAATAGATGAAAAAAGCCTGGAGTACAAAATGCCGGTTCCCCAGCTCCACGTAGATGCTGCCGCGGGATGGTCATTATGCTTTCTTAATGAATATAATATTGAATCCAATGAATTTGCCCTCAGCAAAGATGTTATTTCTGTTATAGAAAAATTAAGAAAATTTTCCATGGGTATTCAGCATGCCGATTCTGTAACTCTGGACTTTCATAAAATGGGATGGGGCCACTACCCCTCCAGCGCTTTTATAGTTTACAACAGGGATGACCTGAAATATCTTTTCAGAACTATGGATCAGATTCCATATTTTTCTGAAGCAGATTACAGGCATGATCCGGCGCTATTTACTCTTGAAACTTCACGTCCCGGTATAGGGCCATATTCTGTTATGGCGAGCCTCAACGGGATTGGACTTAAAGGTTACCAGATTCTGGTGGCCCACTCACTGGAGATGACTTCCCTTCTAAGGAAAAAACTTTCCAATCTTGAATATTGCCGAGTGTTGAACGATGAATGCATGGGACCGAGCGTCGTCTTCTGGGTACTCCCTAAAGGAAGAAACGCGGATGAGATATACAACAAGCTTATAAATAATGAATTAACAGAGAAAGATTACTTAAGATATTTCGGAGAGATACAACGACTTTTTGAAAAAAGAAAAAATTCGATGGATCATGCAATTGACGCAAATTTAAGTTTCACTACATCGATGGGTTATAATCCGGGTGGAATTTCCATACCTGCATGGAAAGCTGTTTTCTTTAATCCTAAAACTGATGAGAATGTGGTGAACCAGATAATAAAAAGTATTGAAGAATTGTAATATTCTGCAGGCCGCGTATTATATTCACCATATAGCAAGGGGCTTCATCCCCTTGCTCTGATCAGATGATCACCCCTAACCGACTGTTAAAGAATTAGCCAGAATCAAAATCCCGCAAAAATGACTTAAGGAAAATTTTATGCTTTGCCCATTTACCGGCGGTTTGAAGACTTCATCGTACATTTGCTCTCTACCATTTATCAACATGAATTTTTGACTCATCAAATTTATTATTTTCAGGCTTTGATTCATCAGGATATCCTATCGGAAGTACAGCGAAAGGAATAATATTTTCGGGGAGATTAAATATTTTCTTAATACCGTCGACTCTGTCTTTAAGCGGATACACGCCGAGCCACACTGATCCAAGCCCTTTATAGTTAATCATAAGAAGCATATTCTGCACTGCCGCAGCACAATCCTGGCTCCAGAATCCTTCATGCTTTTCTAGTGATAGATCACCGCAGATTAAAACAGCAGTTTTTACATGGAGCAGCATTTGGGAGTATGGATGAACTCTATTTATTTTAATCAGCGTATCTCTGTCCCTGATTATAATAAAGTGCCACGGCTGCTCGTTCCCGGCAGACGGGGCATTCATTCCTGCTTTAATAATCTCACGTATAACAGAATCTTCAACATCACGATCCGTGTATTTTCTTATACTTCTTCTTGCGTAAATACTTTTCATAAAATTCTCCATAACTGAAGTTATTGACTGCTGCAAATTGTATTCTCTTCCCGGATAAAACCGGGTAAAGGCATAAATTACCGGTTAAAAACTATTCGAATTCCGCTGCATCAATTCATCACGGAAACTTTTTATTTTAGCAATATCAGCGGGCCCAGTGCGGCAGCATCCTCCGATTAATACAGCACCTTTTCTATACCATTCCTCAGCCAGCCTGCGGTAATCACTCGCCGAGGGATCATCCTCCCAGCATGAACAATCAGTATGATAATGCTCTCCGGAATTCGGATATACCGCAAAATTTTTCTTAAGCTTAATTTCAAGTGAATCAAGAACCGGTGTGATAAATTCAGGAGGCGAACAGTTTATACCCGCGGCTATAAGATTTTTTCTTCCCTGCAGAAATTTTATGCAATCTCTGAAATTATCTCCATGACTTGTAGTGGAAGCATCCTTCACCGTAAACACTATCCAGTACTGAACTCCGCTGTATTCATCCATCAGCTCCGCGACAGCAGATGCTTCTTCCAGTGAAGGGAACGTTTCGAATGCAATAATATCAGCTCCTGCGTCTATAAGTATATCCAGCCTTTCCCTGTGAAAATTTTTGTAACCGGCAGGGTCAAGATGATAATCACCTCTATATTCTGAACCATCCGAAAGGAACGCGCCGTAGCATCCGGCTGAAGCCGCAATGAAAGGTATCGGGCGGTTACTCATGTCAGGCGCCGATTCATGAAACAGCCTTAACGCATCATTTGCTATTCTTACGGAATCGCCGAGGAATTTTACAGCGTCCTTCCGGGTGTACCCTGCAGAGATAAAACCGGGAACAGTCGCCTGGTATGAAGATGTAATAATACAATCCGCGCCTGCATTAAGATATGAAAGATGAACATCTCTTACCGCATCAGGAGCATCCGCAATCAGCTTCGCCGACCAGAGCCTATCCTTCAGGTTGAAGCCTTTCTTCTCAAGTTCAGTGGCAAATCCTCCATCAAGAATAATGAAAGGATATTCACTTAATATTTTTTCAACTATATTCATTTTTCTGCACTTTATTCTAATTAATTCAATTTATAACAACAGAGGATAATGATCAACTTTTTTCTTCAATTATAAAACCGGCTTCCCATGGCAGCGGTTTACGCAAAATGAATTGTCAAGGTCAGTCTCCAATTCAATTAAAAACAAATGCTGACTGCCGGCAGATCTGAATTTATATTAAGCGGGAGTATTGGCTGCAGGAGCAGGCGATGTTTCAGTGATGCTCAATGATCTGTTTCGGATCGTGCCAGTAATTAATCTGCGCGCCGTTCATCAGATGACAGCAGACCCATGCTCTTTCAAAGATGGCTCCTGCTCCGGAGTCTTCCATTACATATGCGGAAACTAATATGTAACGATCTCCGTTTGGATGATTTGCAGAATTCACAATCCGGCAAACTTAGTACAACACATCTTAAACTCATAACCGGGAGATAAACAATTCTTCTTTCTGAAAAAGAAAAAAATCCTGAAGTAAATTAATACTTCAGGATAGAGGAGAGTACAATGAAAAAGTTTTATAGGATATATGTGTAACTATTTTTTTAATGTTACAAATTTATCCATTTTTCACCTGAGACTTAAAATAATCCGTAATAATTACTTCTAAATGCCCATTATTGGCAGAAATTCCGCTTTTAAATTATACGAAAAAGTTTAAAATGAATAATCATTTTTGCAGAAACACAAAACTGCATTTAAAACCGGTTTTAAATGCAGAAACTGACTGATGTTAATTTATAAATCTTGTAATGTTAAACTCATCACGGCGCTTTCCCCTCTCGTAAAAAAATCCATGAAAAACTGGTTTCAGCTTTAACACCAAACTTTTTTAAAAGATTCTTAATTTATAAATTGCCTTATTGACAGGAATATATTAATATTTAACCTCAGTGTTCTGTCAAATTCAACGGCAGGACACCATTAAAAATCGAATGAGGATACAATTATGGATGATATAATATTCACAAAAGAAGAAGGGACATGCCATAAGGGGGAAATAACAATATACGCCCTGTCTACTTGCGCATTCTGTAAAAAGGCATTAAAGTTTCTGAGAGAAAATTCCATATGCTTCAGTTATGTATATATTGATGAGTTCGATCATGATAAAAAAAGCAGGATTAAAAGTGAACTCAAAGAGAAATATAAAAAAGATATCGGCTTCCCGTTCCTTATTCTTGACGGGACAAAGGTTATTGTCGGATTCACCGAAGATGAGTATAGAAAATATTTTATCGAGGGATAACTCTTATGAAACCAAAATCATATGATGACGTTTCACTCTTTATATCAATGGTTGCTGATAAAAATAAATGGAAACTGAACAGAGACAGCGAACACATGGAGATGATCACCGAAGGCCTGATGAAAAATTACAACAGGTACGGTTATTTTTCATGCCCGTGCCGCGATGCTGAAGGCGTACGTGAAAAAGATAAAGATATGATATGCCCGTGTGATTACTGTGTTCCGGATCAGAAAGAGTTTGGTCACTGCTACTGCGGGCTTTATCTTACTGAAGAATTTTATAAATCAGGGAAAGAACCGAAGTCTATTCCGGAGAGGAGGAAAAGTTAAATAAATAAAGCCCAACCGCCTGCAAGTCATCTCCCGATTAAGCCACCGCACCCCCTGAGGGGGCGGTGAAGTTAAAAAGCTGATGAAAATTTATTTATAAAACTTCCGCTGTTATTATCTCCGTTAATCCGGGATAAAAACAGATTGAAAATTAAAATCCGTCAATCCTGTTTTTTACTTCTGGTCCATATCTTCATCTTAACGGCTTCTTTAATAAGTTCATCTCTGAAATCAGGATGAGCAATATTGATCAGAGCTTCGGCTCTCTGCCATGTAGATTTTCCTTTCATCATTGCGATACCGTATTCTGTTACAATATAATGCGATATTGATCTTGGAACAGTTACAATAGCACCGTTCTGAAGTGTCGGTACTATTCTTGATTTAATGGTACCGTCCTTTTCTTTATAAGTAGAGGTCATGGAAATTATCCCTTTACCGCCGGCTGAATTGAACGCACCGAATATAAAATCAAGCTGTCCGCCTGTACCGGATACCTGCCTGTAACCTGCAGACTCTGAGCATATCTGGCTGAAAAGGTCAACCTCTACCGCATTATTTATCGCTATTACTTTCGGGTTAAGCGCAATAATCCTCGGATCATTTACATAATTAACCGGATACGAAGCGCATGTGGGATTAAGGTGAAGAAAATCATAAAGTTTCTTTGTACCCATTGCAAAAGTATATGTCATTTTAAAATGATCTATCTTTTTCTTTCTCCCCGTTACTTTACCTGAATTGTAAAGATCGACACATGAATCAACCAGCATCTCAGTGTGAAGTCCGAGATCTTTCAGGTCACTTTCCGCAATAAGCTGTCCCATAAGGTTAGGAAGCGCCCCAATACCAAGCTGAAGAGTCGCGCCATCCTCAATCTCTTTCATTATAAAATTCGCGATTTCCCTGTCAATTTCACGCGGCAATGCAGGAGGGACTTCAGCAAGAGCAGGGTTCGGCCCTTCAACGATATGTGCTACACTTGAAATATGTATAGATTCAAAATTTCCACCCAGGCAATAAGGGACATTTTCATTAACTTCAACTACAACGCGTTTTGCTTTACTTAAGTTTGCACCGGTAACAGAATTAGCAAGACCGAAGTTGAAATATCCATTATCATCCATAGGGGCAGTAGTAATAAAAGCCACATCAGGAACAAGGTACTTTCTGATAATTCTCGGTACCTGGTGATAAGTAATCGGAATATAGTTACACTGGTTATTATCATGAAGCTTTCTTGATATTCCGCCGAAATGATAATCATTCACTATCGCATGTTTTCCTTCAGGATCCTTTTCCACAACTTTCGGTGACTTAGTATAACATATACCTCTGATCTCAACATTCTCAAGCTCATGGATTCTGTCAGCAAGAGCACTGTCCAGCATCTGTGGGAAAAGTACAAACTCCCCGTAAAAAACATGGTTTCCTGACCTTACAACTTTTACCGCGTCCTGGGCAGTTGTAAGCTTAGACCTGTATTCATCTGTAAAACGACCCATTTTTTTCCTCCGAATAACTTTCTATTTTTTATGACTACTATAGCATTCCACAATTAGATTGGAGAACCGGCTATAACCGCGAGGCACAAAGTGCTGCTGCAGCATTTTTTTGTAAACATAGATTTTATATAATGAAACGGATTTATCTATAACCAGATCGCTTCATTATATCTTCCTGTCCGCAAATAATCAAATGAATCTTTAATTCTCCTTAATAGAAATAATGGTGATGCCGCATTAAACGACATCACCATTATTTTCAAACCAGGGTGAAAACTTTATATTTTTTAATAACTGCCCGCAAATTTTGTGTTATGAAATTTTATTGCTCCTTACCCAGAGATTCATTTTCTGAGCTTCTTTTACAAGTTCATCTCTGAAATCAGGATGAGCAATCTCAATCATCGCTTCCGCTCTCTCCCATGTAGACTTGCCTTTAAGCATGGCAATGCCGAATTCTGTTACAACATAATGAACTATAGATCTTGGTGTCGTGACAACACTTCCCGCAGCAAGCGCAGGTACAATTCTTGATTTTACTTTACCCTCTTTATCAGTATAGGTCGAACTTAACGCAATTATACCTTTCCCGCCTGCGGAATTAAACGCACCGAATATAAAATCAAGCTGTCCGCCTGTACCGGATATCTGCCTTGAACCGGTTGACTCTGATGCGACCTGGGTGAGAAGGTCAACTTCCATTGCATTATTAATTGCAATTACCTTAGGGTTAAGTGCAATGATACGGGGATCATTTACATAGTTTACCGGATATGATGCGCAGGTCGGGTTCTGATGAAGAAAATCATATAATTTTTTTGTACCAAGAGCAAACGTATATGCCATTTTAAAGTGGTCTACCTGTTTTTTCCTGCCTGTAAACTTTCCTGCTTCGTAGAGGTCAACACAGGAATCGGTCATCATCTCCGAATGAAATCCGAGGTCTTTCAGATCGCTCTCTGCAATCATTTTACCCACAAGATTCGGAAGGCCGCCAATACCGAACTGCATTGTTGAACCATCCTGAATTTCTTTCATGATGATCTCTGCAATTTTAACATCCACATCATTAACAACCGCATTGGGAACCTGGACAAGCGGTGCGTTTTTACCTTCTATTATAAAATCAACATTAGATATGTGCACTGACTCAAAATTACCGCCGAGACAGTATGGTACATTTTCATTTATTTCAATTATTACTTTTTTTGCCTTACTCAGGTAAGATCCGCATACTGAGTTGGATATTCCAAAATTGAAATAACCGCTATTATCCATTGGAGCAGTAGTAACAACAGCAACATCTGTATGCTGGTATTTTCTGATTATTCTCGGCCCCTGATGATATGTAATCGGGATATAGCTTGCAAGCCCCATAGTGTGGAGTTTTCTTGAAGCAGGGCCGAAATGCCAGTCATGCATTTTTATATGTTTTCTTTCAGGATCTTTAAGAACCATTTTCGGCAGATTGGTAAAACTTGTGCTCCGCAGATAAAGATCATAGAGTTCATCAACTCTCAAAGCAAGAGCCTCATCGAAAGCTTCAGGGAAAAGCGCAAATTCACTATAATAAATATAATCCCCTGATTTTACTATTTTTGCAGCTGCTTCCGGAGTGACTAATTTTGCTTTATAATCATCAAAAAAGGTTTTCATAATGTTTCCTCTCAATATTTATTAGGCGGTTATAAAATACGGTTTTGTAACCGCAAGATTCCTGCTGGTTTTTTTATCAGGTTTCACCCAATATACACTTTAACCTATTCTCAGGAAAATTTATTTCAAAACTACTGCATTTAAAAAAAGTTCAACTGTCATATTTATAACAGATTCTACATCTATCGTTGAACTGCTTCTCCTGGACTTACTGTCCTCAAGCTGAATTACACCGAAAAATGAACCAAAAAGAATATCAACCAGTTTGTACCGGTCTATGTTTCTGATTAATCCGCGGTTTACCGCTGTATCAAACAGGCTTCTCATTTCGTCCATCATATCCCTGGAAAGCCCTACTATTGAATCCTCTATGTCTTTATCAATTTTCCAGAGCATACCTGCCTGCTGATAGAGCAGTCCTATCCTGAAGATATCAGGTTCTGCCTTATATCTTTTAAAAAAAACATCAACTACTGCTTTGACCAGATTTGCCCCCGAGCTGAACATATTCAGCTGGAGATGAAGGTTAATCTCCTCCATATCATGAAGACTTTCCCTGATAAAAGGGACAACAAGAGAAAAATAAAGATCCTCTTTCGTGGGGAAAAACTTATAGATAGTCGGTTTACTTAAAGCTGCTTCGTACGCGATCTCATCCATTGTCGTTTTAAGAAAACCTTTCTTAAAAAAAACTTTTTTTGCAGCCTTCAGTATATCATCAACTTTCTGTTGCTGTTCCCTGCTCTTACGATCCTTTAATTTATTTCTTTTTTCTATCATAATCAAAATTAAACAAAAAAATAATACCGTCAGTAATATTTTTACCGATAGTACGTTTATTACTATCAGTAAAATTGTCAAGAAAATTTACAGATTCAGTCGATTATGACAGGAAATTTCTTAAGATATGTATTAAACGCAGATGTACAAAGAAGTTTTAGTTATCGGTGAAGGCAACTTCAACCGTTACGCCATTTTCACTTGTTAGAGATATTTTACTTTTAATCTGTTTAGCCAGGGCATCTATTAACTGAAAACCGAGATTTCCCCCATGCGGGTACTCTACAGCGGGCGGCAGGCCTGTCCCGTTGTCCGAGATTTTTATAACATACCGGTTTTTTACAACAATATCCGGAGTTAGAGATATTTTGACGTTCCCTCCTCCGCTATTGACAAAGGCATGTTTAAATACATTGGAAAGTATTTCATTAACAAGCTGCGCAAGAGGTATGGCGATGTTGAGGTCGAAATAAGTGTCCAGTGCGTCTATCTCTACATTAATTTTTGTTTTATCAATCCTGTACGACGTCATAAGCATCGGGACTAAACTTTTTATATAAGCGTTAATGTTGATTGAAGTAAAATTATCACTGCTGTATAATTTTTCATGGACCAGCGCCATTGTCCTAACCCTGTTCTGGCACTCGTTCAATATCTCCCGCAGCTTATCATCCTTCTGCCTGGAAGCCTGCAGGCTTATCAGGCTGATTATCACCTGCATGTTATTTTTTACCCGGTGATGGACTTCTTTCAGAAGTAATTCCTTTTCATGAATTATATTTTTTAAATTTAATTCATATTGAATTCTGTTCAATGCAATTTCAATACTCTCAACAATCCACTGATAAAAAACAATAAGTTCTTCATTAAAGAAATCTTCTCTTCTATCCAGCAGCATAAAGTATCCTGTTACATCATTTTCATTCTTTAAGGGAATAATCGCGCAGGAAAGAAAATTTTCGAGAACGGGAGAACCTGCGAATTTTTCCATAGAATCTTTGCAATATTCTGCAAGATTATTTGTCCAGAAGATAGAATCCCCTGCAATATCTCTACAGAATGATTCATCAAAACCGGGTATAACATGGCTTTTAACGTCTGCAGAATCCGATTCAATTATGATATTGCTTTCAGGCCCTTTTAAATTTTCCAGAAGGCTTATTGATGCAAATTTATAGTACTGGTCTCCTGTTTTAAGATTAATAACAAGGGCATCTATTCCGGTTTTACCCCTTATCAGTGCGAGTATATTATTTATAAGATCTGAATCTGTGTTTTTCCTGTTTATCAGCTCAAGAACATCTATGGATATTCTCTGCCGTTCTGAAGCTCTTTTCTGTATCGCATCCATTCTTTTCTGTTCACTGATATTCCTGAAGCTTAAAATAAGGTTATTTATACCTGATTCGCTTTTGAGCGGATAAAAGCTGACTAAATAATAATTTCCCTCGCTGTTGTCAACCTGAAGGTAAACACCCATAAAAACACTCTCACCGCAAAAACTGCGCAGAGCATTCTCCTGAAATTCCTTCATTTTAAGATCATTATTAAGAAGTGAATGGATATTGCTGATATCCAGCAGGGATGGATTAAAAATTCTCTTAAAGGAGTCATTGGTTAGAATTATATTAAACGACTTGTCAATAATTACAACAGCTTCCTGTATAGAATAAAGTATATCTCTATATATTTTTAAGTTCAACTGGTTACCCTGAAGGCTTCTTAAGTATGAAACAGTTATTCCCACTGTGAAAAAGCACACTGTTCTTATCAGATCCTGTACAATCATAAAAGATTTACCTGACAGAAAATCAGCACCAAGGAGCATGACAACAAGAAACAGGATAACAGGTATTACCCGGTACTGCCACCAGAAAGCAGTAAGAATGATAGGGATATAAAAAAAATGAGTGAAGAAGTTTTCATTGGCTGATGAAAACCTGAAAGAATAGATCAGGAAGCCTGAAGATATTAAAACAGCGGATATTATTATTATTTTCAGTTTTTTCATATTTCATGCCAGCTTGAAATTATGGCATAAAATAATCAGTATGTCAATAAGATTCCTGTTTATTTAAAATTAAAAAGCGACAGCAACGTTAGTTTTACTTTCAAGCAGATCCATTGTTTCCTTAGGAATCCCCTTGAATATAATTTTTTTATTATCGAGCATGGCAAATCTCTGAGCTATAGCAATTGTTTTAATAAGTCCGGGTTCGAATGTTTCCAGTCTTGTGAAATCAAAAACGAGCTGTCCGTCATTACAGCCGATACTTCTGACTCTTCTGAAAAACTCAGAACTATTATCAAACTCCACACTTTCAATTAGATCACAGCTCATAAATCCCCCCCTTTTTATATTTATTAATGCAGCTTTTTATAGTCAATTATTGTATTGGCAAGCTGCTCAAAGTCATTTGACTTATCGAAAAAATAATCGGCACCATACTCTCTGCACTTATTTATGTAATAATTATCAAAATAGTTACTTAACATTGCCACCGGAAGACATGGGGTTAATTTCTTCATCTTTCTCAGAACATCTACCCCGCTTCTTCTGTTAAGCTTAATGTCAAGAATTACGAAATCCGGGTTTAAGCCGCCTATAAAACTCCAATCCTCATCACCGGTAATACCAAGTACACTCACTCCCTCAAAAGATGAAAGCATTGAAAGAATCCGTCCCCTAATGAGAGAGGAGTCATCAACAACAAGTACTCTCATATTTTTTTCCTTTCAATCATGATGAAATATTTACCACAGTAGTGAAAATAACTCAATCGGACAAAGTCTAATTAATCCGCGGTTTTATGCTATTTTAAACGTAAGACAGACGCAGTTTTTAATGGAGACATTGTCCTACAGAATGTAGGACAAACGACTACACGCGGGAGAAAATAAAAAACAGGACAGGGAGGTGCTCACCCCTGCTCTATGCAAAATGATACGCTTATTACTACATGTCGAGGAGATTGTTTTTTATTGCGTAGTGTGTAAGTTCAGAATTATTTTTCATATTCATTTTTTCGAGGATCCGCTGCCTGTAGGTGCTTATTGTTTTTACACTTAAAAAAAGTTCCGAACCTATTTCTGATACTGTTTTTCCTGATGCTATCATGCTCATCACCTGGAACTCCCGGTCTGTGAGTTTTTCATGTGGAAGTTCGGTTCCTCCTCCGGCAATACTGTCCGCAAGAGTTTCGGCAAGTGTCTGGCTGATATATTTTCCGCCGGCCACTACGCGTCTTACCGCGGTTACAAGACTTTCCGCGGCGGTCTCCTTCGTAATATAACCTGATGCTCCGGCTTTTATTGTGCGGACGGCATACTGGTCTTCTGCGTGCATACTCAGTACAATTATCGGGAGGTCCGGTTTTATAACCTTTATATGTTTAATTACATCAATACCGCTTATACCCTGCATTTTAAGGTCGAGCAGAACAACGTCGTATTCATTTTTCTTCACAAGCTCAATAAGATTCTCACCGTTATTCGATTCACCAAGCACTTCCATATCTTCGTCATCGGATATAATCTGTTTTAATCCAGCTCTTACAATTTCATGATCGTCAGCTATTACAATTCTTATCATTATTCTCTCCACTCTACATGGGTATCAGTACATGAACAGATACGCCTTTGTCAGATCCGGAAATTTCAAGTGTTCCGTTAAAAGACTTAACCCTCTCCCTCATCCCTATGATACCGTAAGAACCGCGGCTGATCAGGTTTTCACTGCTGAATCCGCGTCCGTTATCTTTTATCATCATTTCAATATTACCGTGATTTTTACCAAGCGATATATCAACCCTGTCTGCGTTCGAGTGCTTTATGATGTTCGTAAGCGACTCCTGAAAAATCCTGAAAAGCGCTACAGCCTTCTCCTCGGAAAGATTGGATATCTCTTCACAATTCACACAACAGGTAAAACCGGTTCTCTTTCTAAACTCCTCACTCTGCCACTCAATGGCCGCAGCCAGTCCCAGGTCATCTAGTATCCCGGGGCGCAGGCTTGCGGAAAGCCTTCTTACTGTTACAATTACATCATTTATAAGTCCGTCCATTACAGTTGTTTTTTCGATAAGGTCTTTCTCGTCAGGATTTAATTTCTTTCTCATCCATGAAAGATCGATCTTAAGCGCGGTAAGAGACTGTCCCAGGACATCATGTATTTCCCTTGCAATATCAGTTCTCTCTTTCTCTCTCAGCGACTCAATATGTGATGTGAGATTACGGAGTTCCTGCCTTGATTTTATCAGCTCCTCAAAGTAGAGTTTATACTGTGTTATATCGCGGATAATGCCCTGGTATCCTCCGCCCTGTTCCTTGCCGTAATCATATTTTGTAAGCGTTATCTGTACATCAATAACCTTACCGGATTTTGATCTCATCCTGCATTCAAAATCACTTACTGCACCGGTCTGCTCTGCCAGATATATAAACGCCTGGTATTCGCTGTAATCATAAAAAAATTCAGATGAGTTATGCCCTATAATTCCTTTAAGCGGATATTCAAACAGATC
>Ga0116171_10003325_pt1 | contig 14912 bp, 12 predicted proteins | sample AD_JPNHW2_MetaG_FD_89798 | JGI IMG/M metagenome (GOLD analysis project Ga0116171, IMG submission 89798) | Active sludge microbial communities of municipal wastewater-treating anaerobic digesters from Japan - AD_JPNHW2_MetaG | ecosystem: Engineered > Bioreactor > Anaerobic > Digestate | place...
CATAATTTTTTAAAAGATAAATTGTTTTTTTTTCAAAGTATTCAATTTTAGATCGCAGTAGCGCGGTTCAAAAAGTCATTTAATGGTTTCATCGCTTTAAAAACTTTTGCCGCATGTACAATGAGTTCCTTTTCGCTGAATTCTGATGGGCTGTAGTTGTGCATTACTAGGTAATCTTTAAGTTTGAGGTATTTTTCTCCGGGAAAATCTTTCGGATATCCTACAGGTAAACGTTGCAACTTGTCGCCAGAAACATCATTAAAATATTTTCTGAAAGTCTTTTCTGAAATGATTTTTTTAAACTCATCAAAATTATAATATACTTCCTGCCGAAGTGATTTCAACAAGTCTGATGAGGGCATGTATATGCCACCTGCAAAAAAACAATTTCCCGGTTCCATGTGAACATAATACCCGGCATTATGGATTTTCTTTCCGTTTTTGTTTAAATACGCACCAAAATTTGTCTTATAAGGTGACTTATCTGTTGAAAACCTGACATCCCTATATATTCTGAAAATGCATTCCTGCGGATTTATCATCCGGATATCTTCATCAAAGACAGATATTTCTTTATGCACCAAGGTGACAATAGTAATAAATTCCTGTTTTGCTTTCTCGTATATAACCTTGTGAGCTGAAAACCAGTCCCGGTTATTGTTTTTAGCTAATTGTTTTAAAAATGATAGTATTGAATTTTCCATTCTTTTAAAAGCATCGTATTTATTATAAGTACAAAAGTAATTTTTAAAACTATTCAATTTTTAAATTTTTTCCTTGTTGTTAATTTGACGATATTTTAAAATTAAAAGATAAAAAGTATTAATCTTTTCATATGATATTGTTTTCAGTTGCCTTATAAATTGCATTTTTTTATTAGAAAATATATCAGATACAATTAGTTGGAAGGTGATTTAAAGAAGTATTAATACGTGTTAATTATTTTATTTTTTTATTTTTATTTGAAGTAATTAATTGTTATTTTTACCAAAATTAACTCATCCCCAATTTGTCCAAGATTTTAATAAGCAACCATAAATGTTTTTATATTGTCATTAAATGCATTATTGCGAATTAAACCAATATTATGAAACATATAAGAAATTTACTCACCTTCTTCATTTTTTTATTTACAGCAGGGCACATGTCTTATGCACAACCTGGCTGCCCAAGCGTTTACGCAGGAAATGATGTTACCTTAAATTGCAGCACTCCGTGTACAACACTCAACGCTTCATGTCTTGCCACGGGAACTACAACTAATTATACAGTATCTTCTATTCCTTATAGTCCGCCTTACGCATACAATTCTGGTACCGCTATCCTTGTTAATATTGACGATACCTGGAGCAGTGTCATTCCGCTTCCTTTTAGTTTTTGTTATTATGGCAATGCCTATAACCAGATCGTTTGCGGTTCTAATGGAGTTATAACTTTTAACACCAGTGTTGCCGGTGGTTATTGTTCTTGGTCTTATTCGGCTTCTATTCCGTCATCATCTCTTTTCACGAATACTATTTTTGGCCCTTATCATGATATTGATCCCAGCGTTTCAGGTAATATGTATTATGCAATTCTGGGTACGTATCCATGCCGAACCTTTGTAGTCAGTTGGTACAATGTAGCAATGTACAGTTGCAATAGTCTCAAAGCAACACACATGATCGTGCTGTACGAAAGTACTAATGTTATTGAAGTTTATATAAAGAACAAGCCTACCTGTTCTTCGTGGAACGGTGGAAGAACTTGTATCGGTGTGCAAAATATCGATGGCTCGGCAGGGGTGGTCGCCCCCGGGCGCAATACAGGCGTATGGACTACCAGTAATGAAGCCTGGAGATTTACACCAAGCGGAACACCAAATTATACCCTGACATGGTGGCAAGGCGCTACACAAATAGGTGCCGGCACTAGTGTCAACGTCTGTCCAACTTCAGCCACAACCTATACAGCAAAGGTTGAATATGACTGTTGTGTTGGCAACAATGTAATCGTAACAGATGATGTTACTGTTAATGTAAACAATGGCTCTACTGTTTCTGTTTCGCCACTTAATTCAACTATTTGCAGCGGTCAAAGTGCTACTATAAATGCATCGGGCGGGACTTCCTATTCCTGGTCGCCAGGCACAGGGCTGAATACCACCAGCGGACCAACTGTCGTTGCTACGCCTTCGGCAACGACCACCTATACACTTACCGGTGTTTCGTCCAACGGCTGTACTTCGAATATTCCTGTTACAGTAAATGTTAATCCCAACCCTTCGCCATATATTACACCTGCGAATCCATCTGTATGTCCGGGAAACTCAACTGTGCTGACAGGTAACGGTGCCGACTCATATACGTGGTCGCCGGGAACCTACCTTAGTTGTACAAATTGCCCGACACCAACCGTAACGCCTGCTCAAAATATTACCTACACAGTTACCGGGACTTCTTCGGCTGGTTGCACAGGAACAACCTCCGTAACGGTGACCATTAATCCAACTCCGATTATAAACATTACGCCGCCTGCTCCTTCTATATGTACCGGGTCTTCCATCGGACTTACTGCTAGTGGAGCCAGCTCTTATACATGGGTGCCATCCACCGGACTCAGCTGCACAAGTTGCCCGAACCCTACTGCAAACCCGACAACACCTATAACCTACACGGTAACCGGGACATCGGCTGCCGGTTGCACAGGTTCGACATCAGTTACGGTTTCTATAAACCCTGATCTTATTTTAGGAATAACACCGTCCAATCCATCAATATGCCAGGGAAACTCCGTGCAACTGACAGCTAACGGAGCAAATTCCTATGTATGGACACCAACTACAGGACTTAGTTGTACAAATTGTTCCAACCCGACGGCAACTCCAAATGCGCAAACTACCTATTCGGTAACCGGAACATCCACAGCCGGTTGCACGGGGACAACGTCAACCACGGTATCTTTTTACCCCAACCCTGTTTTAAGTATATCGCCGGTCAGCCCGGTGATCTGTTTTGGCGATTCCATCCCTATAACAGCTTACGGTGCGAGCACGTATACCTGGTCGCCGGCAACCGGCCTTTCGGCCACTTCAGGAACGACCATACATGCTTCGCCACCACAGACTACAGTATATACGCTAACGGGCACATCTGTGAACGGTTGTGTTTCTACCATGATCTTCACAATAACCGTAAATCCAATACCGACATCTACTTTTTATGTTTCATCTCCTAACTGTCTGGGAAATACAGCCACTTTAACCTACACAGGATCCGCGACTACCGGGGCAAATTATTCGTGGAATTTTGCAGGGGGCACTGCCAGCCCGGGAACAGGGCAGGGGCCGCAACAGCTTACCTGGACTTCTTCCGGAAGTTATGATGTTACACTTGTTGTTACTGAAAATAATTGTGTTTCCTTGCCGACTTCTCACACGGTGCTTGTAAGCAATATCAGCACAAATCAACCAGCACATACCAATGTAATTTGTTTTGGTGAAAGCAACGGCACGGCTACTGTTTATCCGATCAATGGCTCAACACCTTATTCCTATTATTGGAATTCCAGTCCGCCACAGACAACCCAGACAGCAAGCGGACTGCCCGTTGGAAACTATTTTGTTACTATTACAGACAATGTCGGATGCATTACGTATGATACCGTACAGGTATTTCAACCGAGCCTGCTGGGTATCAATGTTACGTATGAAAATGAAGGCTGCACCAACAGTTGCGATGGATCCGTTAATGTTACCGTCAACGGGGGAATCCAGCCATATAGTTATTCGTGGACAGGCTCGGGATTACATACACCAGCCATCACGAATCTTTGTGCCGGAGATTATACTGTAACCGTGACCGACTCGAACCATTGTACCATTATTGGTAATGCAACTCTGACGACAAATTATCCTGTTCATGCTGATGCCATCGTTGATTCACGAACTATTTATTTGCCAATGACCGTCACATTTTATTTTACCGGCAGCGGGGCAACAGATTATTTATGGGATTTTGGTGATGGCACAACTTCAAATTTACCTAATCCTTCTCATCATTTCTTGTCAGCAGGGGAATATGCAGTTTTGCTGATCATAAACTCAGGTGCACCAGATTACTGTTCCGACTCAATGTATATTATCATTACAGTTATCCTTCCTTCTAAAGTGACAATCCCTAATGTTTTCACTCCTAATGGCGACGAAGCTAATGATAGGTTCAAAGTGGAATCGGAAGGTTTGGAAACCGAAGAGATGCTGATTTATAACCGTTGGGGAAAACAGATATTTTCGTGGAGTGAGGTTGGTGGTGAATGGGATGGGCATAATGCAAATGGAAAGGAAGAGGCCGATGGAACCTATTATTATGTTTATGCTGCCAAGGGATACGATGGAAAGTATTTTAAGTTTAACGGAAGTGTCACACTAATCAGGTAATTATTAATTTTGCCGGATACTCAACAATTAACAAGTTATTTTTAAACATAAAATTATGCGGAGAAAAGTCCTGTATGAAGATCTTGATAAAATTGAGAAGATCATGGAGAAATCCGATGCCTGTTATGTAGGCATGGCCGATGAAAACAACCAGCCCTATGTTGTGCCTTTTAATTTCGGATTCAAGGATAAATGTATTTACTTGCATTCGGCACAGGAAGGCAGGAAGATAGATATACTTCGCAATAATAACAAGGTTTGCGTGTCGTTCAGCACCGATCATGAGATCGCCTGCCAGCACCCTGATGTGGCGTGCAGTTATTTATTGCGTTATCGAAGCGTACAGGCATTCGGACATGTGGAGTTTATCGAAAATGATGACGAAAAAGCGGAAGCGCTGAATATTATCATGCGGAAATATACCGGTCGTGATTTCAAATACGGCGGACCTTCTATAAAAGAAGTTGCTTGTTACAAAGTTGTTGTTGATAAAATTTATGGAAAAGAGTATGGGTATTGAGGCGGATTAGTTGGAGTAATAGGGAAAAGGGAATAGTGAATAGTGAAGTTTTTTTTTATTTTGGTTTATTGATCCTGAAGAATGATGATCTGATCAGAACTTTTTTTGAAAGCAGTATAAAAGAAATACCTAAAATTAAACCTATACAAATACCCAACAGCGCTCCGAAAAAAACATCCGCCGGATAATGTACTCCCAGATAAATTCGGCTGTATGAGATAAGAGAAACCCATATCAATGCGAGTGGAATAAAATACCTGATCTTACGATAAAAAATGGCTGATAAGAACGTGGCTATCCCAAAAAAATTAGCAGCATGGGACGAAACAAAGCCAAAGTTGCCACCGCAATAACCGTTCAAAATATGAACCTGATCCTGAATTTCGGGATTATGGCATGGCCGAAAACGCATAAAAAATTCTTTGAAAAGATGAACGGAAAATTGGTCGGTAACGGTGACGCACATAATCGTGAACAAAATTACAAAAATGGTTTGCCAACGATAAACTTTTACGACAAGGTAGAGTAAAATAATATAGACAGGAATCCATACCAAGGGCTGGGATGCCCACCAGAAAACAAAATCGAAAAATGGGTTGCGAAGCCCGTTGAGAAATAAGAATAGCTGAACATCAAAATGGATTAGTTTTTCGATCATGCCTGAAAAAAATTACGAATTCAGTTGCTGCCATAAAAGGTCTTTCAGCTTCGGGATACCTGTCATTGCCACTGAAGAAATAAACACACACGGAATCTCCGGGATCTTTTTGCGGAGTTTTTCAAGTTGTTTTTCATCTACAAGATCGCATTTTGTAATAGCAAGCACGCGGCTTTTGTCGAGAAGTTCGGGATTAAACTGGTTTAATTCGTTCAGCAATATTTCATATTCTTTTTTTATGTTCGCCGCATCAACGGGAACCATGAATAGCAGAACCGAATTGCGCTCTATATGCCGCAAAAACCTTAGACCGATGCCTTTTCCTTCGTGCGCGCCTTCGATGATGCCCGGAATGTCGGCCATGACAAAAGATTTGTTTTCATGATAACTAACAATACCAAGGTTGGGAACAAGCGTTGTGAAAGGATAATCGGCAATTTTTGGTTTTGCCGCTGAAACCACCGATAACAATGTTGATTTTCCGGCGTTGGGAAATCCGACCAATCCAACATCGGCCAGAAGTTTCAGTTCGAGTATCTTATCTTTTTCAATCCCGGGTTCTCCGGGTTGAGCAAAGCGAGGAGTCTGGAATGTGGCTGATTTGAAATGCTGGTTTCCCAGGCCGCCCCTGCCGCCTTCGAGCAGGATTTTTGTTTCCCCGTCCTGAGTGATCTCAAAATCTATTTCACCTGTTTCTGCATCGCGCGCAATCGTTCCCAGGGGAACTTCAATAAATGTATCCTTGCCAAAAGCTCCGGTAGATTGGTTGCTGCTGCCATTAACCCCGTCGCCGGCTGATACGTGGCGCGTATAACGGAGATGCAATAATGTCCATAAATTTTTGTTGCCTTTTAAAATGATATGCCCTCCACGACCGCCATCACCACCATCAGGTCCGCCTTTTGGCTTGTATTTTTCGCGCCGCAAGTGGGCAGAGCCAGCACCGCCGTCGCCTGAATGACAGTGAATTTTTATATAGTCAACGAAATTTGAACCGGACATAGGTAGTTATTAGTGAACAGTGAACAGTTAGCAGTGAACAGTAAACAGTAAACAGTAAACAGTTAATTGTTGTTTATTTTTAAATTATATTTTGACGATGATTTTATCGATTTCTGTTGAGATCAGGCTGAAAACTTCTTCAATGGTACCCATGCCGTTAATAGTAATCATTTTGTTTTGTTGCTGATAGTAATTTAACAACGGTTTGGTTTGTTCGTGATATACGGCAATACGCTTCCAGATAATATCTTCGTTGTCGTCGGCACGGTTTGAATGCTGGCTCCGGTACATGATACGGTTGAACGATTCTTTTTCTGTTACATCAAGATATAAAACCACATCAACCGGAAAGCCTTTTTTATCTAAGAATTTGTCGAGTACTACCGCCTGATTTATTGTACGCGGAAATCCGTCGAAGATAAAGCCTGGCGCGTTGTTGAAACTTGTAGCTCTGAAATATAATTGCTTAAAAATTACGCTGTCGGGGACTAACAACCCCTTGTCGATATACGACTTTGCCAAGGCGCCAATCTGGGTTCCTCTTTTTATTTCATCCCTCATAATGTCGCCGGTTGATAAATGCACCAGCTGGTATTTGCTGATGATATTTTCTGACTGTGTGCCTTTGCCGGTTCCCGGCGCTCCAAAAAGTACGATGTTCAACATATAATTAGTTTATGATAAAATTTTATAAATATCAGGTAAATTTCTTCCCAGTCCGTCATAATCAAGACCGTAACCCACAATAAAATCATTAGGGATTTTTATGCCGATATAATCAATAGCAATATCCCTTGAAAGAGCATCGGGTTTTAGTAAAAATGTAGCAACATGCACGCTGGCAGGTTCAACTTTTTTCAATTCATTTAACAGGTATTCCATGGTTATTCCGGAATCGATGATGTCTTCAACAATAATGATCTTTTTTCCTTTTATGCTGGCATCAATACCAATCAGTTCTCGAACTTCATGTGTGGATTGCGTGCCGGAATAAGAAGCCAGTTTCACGAAACTGATCACGCAGTTTGTTTCGATTTTTTTCAGCAGATCGGCCGCAAACATAAACGATCCGTTAAGAATTACAAGAAATACGGGTTCGCTTTCGGCAAAATCTTTGTTAATATTAGCCGCCACGCTTTCAACCGCTTGTTGTATTTTTTCGGATGTGATAGAAAGTTCAAATGTCTTGTCGTGAAGCGTGACCTTTTTCATAAAAGTATTTTACATGGCTAAATTACAAATTTCAGCCATTATGTTGACAAAATCATAAATATTTTATCTTTGTATAGAAAATTTTTTGTTTATGAAACCTTTAGTAAGTATTATCATGGGCAGCACATCTGATCTTCCCGTGATGGAGGCTGCAGCCAAGTTTCTCGATGAAATGCAGATTCCTTTCGAGATGAATGCACTTTCGGCACACCGCACGCCAGACGAAGTAGCTGATTTTACGAAAAACGCTCAGAACCGCGGCATCAAAGTTATTATTGCCGGTGCCGGCATGGCAGCCCATTTGCCGGGAGTAATCGCTGCTATGACTCCGCTACCAGTTATCGGTGTTCCAATAAAATCTTCGCTTGAAGGTTTGGACTCTATATTGGCCATACTACAAATGCCTCCGGGAATACCTGTGGCAACAGTGGCGCTTAATGGTGCGCAGAATGCCGCTATCCTGGCTATGCAGATACTGGCACTATGCGATGACGCCTTAATGCAGAAAAATAAAATGTTTAAAGAAAACCTGAAATCGAAGATTGTGAAAGCCAATGAAGAACTGAGTAAGATAACATACACATACAAAGTTTAGCCGATGTTGAAAAAAATATTTTTTGTGATTTTTATTTTTGCCGGCGTTGTAAACCTTTCAGCACAGAAAGAGAATACACCCATCGGAAGCCGTTCTGGCGCTATGGGACATGCATCAGTGACATTCACCGATTTCTGGTCTGTACATAACAATCAGGCCGGTATGGCGTATTACGATAAAATAGCCGCCGGCATTTATTACGAAAACCGTTTTATAACCAAAGAACTTGGATTGAAATGTTTTTCGCTTATCGTGCCTGTGAAAAAAGCTGGTGTCATCGGATTGAATGTTTCGAACTTCGGATACCGTTTATATAATGAATCAAAAATTGGCCTGGCTTACGGTATGGCCTTCGGCGATCGTGTTTCGGCAGGAGTGCAGCTTGATTATATTTATACGCATATTGCCGAAAATTATGGAAATAAAGGTGCCGTGACGTTTGAAGCCGGGATTCGCGCCAGAATCATTAAAAACCTGGTTCTTGCTGCACATATTTTTAATCCTATTCAGGTTAAAATGGCTTCATATAACAACGAAAGGCTGCCGCTCATCTTCAAGATCGGACTGTCGTATACATTTTCTGATAAGGCCGTGCTGGCAGCCGAAGTGGAAAAAGACAATAATTTCAAACCGGTTTTCAAAACCGGACTGGAATATCATATAGCAAAACCGGTATTTGTCAGAATAGGTATCGCTACAAACCCTTTTGTATATTCTTTTGGGGCTGGATTTGAATTTTACCGTTTCAAACTGGATATTTCAGCGTCGAAACACCCTGTTCTGGGCTTTACGCCGCAGGCTTCGCTGGTTTATGATATTCATACCATTGGTTCGAAGAATAAAGATAAATAAAAAAGTGGCAAAAAGACCTTGAGAACTTAACCTGTAATAATGAGCCGCCGGATAACCATACTATACAGCAGATTTTTAACAGCAATATTAATTTGTACGGTTACATCATTATATTCACAGGAAGTTGAACCCGACAGCACCAATGATGAACAGCAGCGGCAGCAAATAGAAAATTACAGCGAACAGACAGGTGCTGAAATTGATTACAGCGATATGCAGGCAGATCTGGATTATTACCTGAAACATCCCGTTAATCTCAATAAAGCCGAATACGAAGATCTCGCTGCCTTAAAAATCCTTAACGATATTCAGATCAGCAATCTTTTCGATCATATTAAAATAAACGGGAAATTGTTATCCGTTTATGAGTTGCAATCTGTACAGGGTTTTGATGCAGACATCATTAGTCGCTTGCTTCCCTACATTACAATTGGTACTGAACAAGAAAAAACAACATTCCATTTCAAAGATTTGTTCAAATACGGTAAAAATGATGTTTTTATACGTTATCAACGAATACTTGAGAAGCAAAGCGGATATGAAAAAGTTTCTGACTCTGTCTATAATGTGAGCCCTAATTCTCATTATCTCGGCAGTCCTGACAAATTGTATGTAAAATACCGCTACAATTATTACAATAAAGTGATGTGGGGCTTTACGGCCGAAAAAGATGCCGGTGAACAGTTATTCAAAGGTATAAACCCGTATGGTTACGATTTTTATTCCGGTTTTATCAGTGTAAAAAATATCGGTATATTAAAAAATATTACAATTGGTGATTTCAATGTGCAGTTCGGCCAGGGGCTTACATTATGGACTGGCCTGAGTTTCGGGAAATCGAGTGAAGCCGTAAACGTGAAAAAAATTGCACGGGGCATCAGCCCTTATTCATCGGCTTATGAAAGTGGTTTTATGCGCGGGGCTGGGTTCATATTGGGTTTTAAGGGTTTCGAACTAACCGGATTCTATTCTAATAAAAATATTGACGCGAATATCAGTACGGCTGACACATCTGAAAGTCTTGATTACATCATCACATCAATCACAGAAGACGGGCTGCATAATACTCAAAACAGCGCCGATAAAAAAGATGCTGTGAACGAACAGGTATTTGGCGGGCATCTTGCATACAAGACTCGGGCTTTAAATATTGGTATTACTGCCTATGGTATCCATCTTGGAGCACCACTGCAAAAAGAACAAAAACCTTATAATATTTTCGAGTTCAGCGGTCAGAACAATTTTAATTTGGGTATTGATTACAGTTATATTTTTAGGAATTTTAATCTGTTTGGCGAAACCTCACGCAGTCAGAACGGCGGACTGGCTACGTTCAACGGACTGATGATGAATATAGACCGCTATGTTTCCCTGGTTGTTTCGTACCGTTATTACCAACGAAACTACCAGTCGATGTACACATCAGCATTCAGTGAAAGCAACAATCCATATAACGAAAATGGCTTTTATACTGGCATTGTGATCAAACCTCATTACAAATTACTTATCAGCGCTTATGCCGATTTTTATTCTTTTCCGTGGCTGAAATACCTGGTAAACAGCCCGTCGAACGGCTACGACTGCAACGTAAGCCTTCAGTACAAACCCACAAAAAAGATCACCATCAACCTGCGTTACAAGTTTGAGTACAAACAAACCAACAGCGATGACGAGGATGCCACAATTGACTATAATGTTCCCTATACACGGCAGAACTACCGTTTTCATATAACCTATCCTGTCTCCAACTCCCTGACATTTGGTAACCGGGTTGAAATATCGCGTTATAAAAACAACAATACAGAACCCGAATATGGTTATCTGCTGTATCAGGATATTCGATACAGAACGCCCAAGTTTCCGCTGGCAGCATCGTTCCGGTTTGCCATGTTCGACACAAAATCGTATGATACACGCATGTATGCATACGAAAATGATGTTTTATACGCATATTCAATTCCGTCATTTTACGACAAAGGCATCCGCTATTATCTATTACTTCAGTATAAACTTGGACGGCATATTGATATCTGGCTGCGTTTTGCCCAGACATTTTACAACAATAAAACCACGATCAGCTCTGGGCTAAATGAGATTAACGGTAACAGGCAGTCGGAGATTAAGGCGCAAGTACGGTTTAAATTTTAGACAGTTTTTCTAATGTCGGGCGCCTTAAGCAAGCCATTACTGATTGAGGTTGCCAAAACAGTAAAGTCAATACAAAACTATTTTTTATCTTTGCATTAAGTAAATAATGCATGGATAAAATTCTTGCTCAAAAACGCATCGCTCAACTCACTGATGAGATCAACCGGCATAACTATAATTATTATATATTGTCGGCTCCTGTGATACGGGATTATGACTTTGACATGCTTCTGGAAGAGCTTATCCGGCTCGAAAAAGAATTTCCGGAGTTTGCCCTACCTGATTCTCCGACAAAGCGAGTTGGTGGTGCTGTTACCAAAAACTTCAGGCAGATTGTGCATAAAAACCCTATGCTATCGCTAGGAAACACCTATTCTGAATCAGATCTTATTGAATTTGACCAGCGCGTGCGAAAACTGCTGCCGGAAGAATCCTTCGAATATGTTTGCGAATTAAAATACGACGGCGTAGCCATCGGGCTCACTTATGAGAATGGGTTGTTAAAACATGCTGTTACGCGCGGCGATGGTGTTCAGGGAGATGATGTCACTGCAAATGTAAAAACGATCAAAAACATTCCATTGCGGCTTTTTGGCAACAAATTCCCGGACGAATTTGAAATCAGGGGAGAAATTATCTTGCCCCGGAGCGAATTCGAGCGTCTTAATGAAGAACGCACTGAGATAGGCGAGATGCCTTTTGCCAATCCCCGTAATGCAGCTTCGGGCAGCCTGAAGATGCAGGATTCGTCTGAAGTGGCAAAGCGCTCCCTCGATTGCTATTTGTATCATCTTATCGGCGAAGACTTGCCGTTTGATAACCATTACGACAACATGATGAAATCTCGTGAATGGGGTTTCAATATTCCGAAATATATTGCCAAGTGCAAAACCATAGATGAAATACTGGAATTTATTACGGAATGGGATTCTGCGCGTGAAGAACTTCCATTTGATATTGACGGTATAGTAATAAAAGTAAATTCTTATGATCAGCAAAAGCGACTGGGCTTTACAGCCAAGTCGCCACGCTGGGCTATAGCATATAAATTCAAGGCAAAGCAGGCCTTAACGAAATTACTGTCGGTGGATTTTCAGGTTGGACGCACTGGAACGATAACTCCTGTAGCAAATCTTGAACCGGTATCTCTGGCCGGAACGATCGTTAAAAGGGCTACCTTGCATAATGCTGATAATATTAAAAAGCTTGACATACGCATCGGCGATATGGTTTATATCGAAAAAGGTGGCGAGATCATTCCGAAGATCATCAAAGTAGAATTGTCGTGGAGAACAACAAACAAAGAATTTAATTTCATTACAAATTGTCCGGAATGCGGCGCAAAACTTGAACGTGTTGAAGGCGAAGCGGCATTTTATTGTCCGAACGAAAGCGGCTGCCCGCCTCAGATCAAGGGAAGAATTGAACATTTTATCAGCCGCAAAGCCATGAATATTGAAAGTCTTGGTGAAGGTAAAGTCGAATTTCTTTATGACAAAGGTTTGATTAAGGATATTTCAGATATATACGCATTAAAGGGGAAGCAACAGCAATTGATCGGACTTGAAAAAGTGTTTGACGAGGATAGCCCCATCGAAGAAATTGATAGTGCAAAAGTATTTTATGCTTTTAAAATTGCAAACCTTTCAATAGAATCAGCTAGGATAATTTTAAAACATTATGATTACTCATTTAAAAATATTCATAATGCAGAGAAAAATGATTTATTAAATATTGAAAATCTATACGCAAACAAAAAGGACAGGAATAATGAAATTGAAAGAATAATTAAGTATTTTAATTCACCTCAAAATCTTTACTTATTAAAAAGATTTGAAAATATATTTATAAAAGAATTTATAAAAACTAAAGATGTATATTATCTTCTAGGAATAGACAATAAAATACTTATTGAAGATATATTAAAGTGTTTCCCGAATATTTATAAATTTAGTAAGGCTACAAATTCATTTTTATTTGAAAATGGATTTGTCGAAAATGATATTGAATTAATTAATACTATAAAAATTGAGAAAAAGCAAATTCTTGCCGGGTTGAATACAATTAGAGTTTTAAAATTTGAAGAAAAGACAGTTGAAAATGCTTTGAAAGGAATCGAAGATTCAAAATCAACTCCTTTTGAAAAAGTTTTATTCGCAATAGGAATTCGATATGTCGGTGAAGTCGCTGCAAAACAAGTTGCAAAAACATTGCATAATGTAGATAATATAATTAAATCATCGTTTGATGAATTAAAAACGATTGAAGGTGTTGGTGAAAAAATAGCCTTCAGTATAAGAACTTATTTTGATAAACTGGAAAATATAATATTAATTGATAAGTTGAAACAGTATGGTGTTAAAATGCAAATCGATAATTTAGAATCAAAAATATCAGATAAGTTAATAGGTAAAAGAATTGTAGTAAGTGGAAACTTTGGTACACCAGAAAAACGAAAAGAAATTGAAAAATTAATAGAATTACATGGAGGTAAATTAAACAATTCAGTGTCTTCTAAAACGAGTTTTATTATTGGAGGCGAAAATATGGGCCCGGAAAAATTAAAAAAGGCACAACAACTTCGAATTCCAATTTATGATATTGATTATTTTAATGATTTAATAGATTAAAATGAATTATACAGCAATCGATATTGAGACAGCAACTCCAAAACTTTGGAGTATTTGCCAAATAGGAATTGTAAAAGTTGAAAATTTTGAGATTGTTGAAGAAAAATTAATAAATATCAAACCTCCTGATAATACATATTCATACTTTAATACTTTAATTCATGGAATGAGTTGTCATGATACCGAATGCGAAATGTGTTTTAATGAACATTGGTTAGATATTAATCAATATATAGAAGGACAACTTGTTATTGCTCACAATATAAATTTTGATATTAATTCAATCATTCAAACTTTAGAGTATTATGATATTCCAGCACCTCAGTTTAACACTTTTTGTACTTATCATGCTACTGGTCATAGATTAATAGATATTTGCAACTCATATGGAATTGATATTGTTCACCATAATGCATTATCTGACGCAATTGCATGTGCAAAAATTTACAAATTGATTTGTAAAGGTGAATTTGATGGATCAAAAGTTAATAGGCTCGAAAAGAATGACTATAAATATACGAATCATGAAAAAATTAATAACCAATTTTTAAAACCTGATTTCAATGTACGAGATATTAATAATCCTTTTTTTAAGAAAAAAGTAGTGATAACAGGTGTTTACAAAAAAAGCACACGTAATGTAATAGCTGAAATATTAAAAAATAAAGGTGCCGATATTGATACAAGTGTAACTCAAAGAACTTCATTTTTAATTTCGGGTGATGAACCTGGCCCTTCAAAAATTAAAAAAGCCATTGAAAATAATATTCCTATTATCTCCGAAGAAGAGTTTTATGAAATGATTCGCTCTTAAAAATTATATATTTGCATTAAAAATATCGATATGAATATTGAACATTGCATCACTGAATCCATAG
>Ga0116171_10003326_pt1 | contig 14901 bp, 9 predicted proteins | sample AD_JPNHW2_MetaG_FD_89798 | JGI IMG/M metagenome (GOLD analysis project Ga0116171, IMG submission 89798) | Active sludge microbial communities of municipal wastewater-treating anaerobic digesters from Japan - AD_JPNHW2_MetaG | ecosystem: Engineered > Bioreactor > Anaerobic > Digestate | place...
GGTATCAGTGTCAGCTTATATGTAGGATCAACTTTGTTAAGGTTAAACTCTACTTTATAAGTTCCTGCAGTAACAGGGATATTTGGTCCGCCAGGATTGAGCTGGTTTGGATTCTTTCCCGCACTGGCATCAAACTTACCCCAGTTCAGACCCCAGTCGTTGTCTGCTCGGAATTTAATTTCACCATCAGTAAGTACAATAGTAGCCTCAAACATTCTTGTGGTAGTATTGAAGAGTAGTTCTGTATCTGGTGAATTCCATCCGTTTGGAGTTGCACTTCCAATAAGGCCTATTCTTGATATAGTCTTTTTCAACTCGAGAGTTCTGTTTGCCTGATCTCTGTTGTCGAGTTTAAGGAGCATTATTGATCCATTAAACAATCCTATATTTCCACCAGGTTCTACTTTAATCTTGTTATTGACAACTGCAGCATCATTTGTTCCTATATCGTCACCCCATCCGGCTTTGTATGTAATCTTAAACCCGTTCTGAGCTTTACCGCTGAATGCAACCCAGCCCTCATAGTATTGCTTATCCCCTGCTACATCATAGAGGAATTGAGAGTTAGCATGGTTCCAGCCGCAATAGTCGCCTACAATCCATACCTTATTATACTCTTTTTCTGCAGGCATAAAGGTGGTTACATTATAGTTAACAACATTTGAATAAATTGGGGTGACCTGATCTACTATCTGAGATTTAACTCTCATTTCAACTACATGTGTATTGCCCAAAATTACTTTAAGCCCGTCTAAAGCAGATTGAAGGTCGCTTCCTTTTATAACCAGCCGGTTTGTAGAAACAGTACCTAATATTTTAGTAGTCGCAAAATTATTACCCTGAAGTGCAATCTCTACTGTATAAGTAATCGCTGCGTCAAATCCAAAAGTACTTGGTGTCCAGGTGAAGGCTGGAAGATTATTTCCCTTGGTGGCATCTAGCAGAACTATAGCTGCAGGTGCCGAAAGTGTCCCTGATACGGCTTTAGTGGAATCAAAAACCACATTGTTGCTGCTGTCTTTGGTACAGGCAGTAAATGCTAATACCAGGGCCAGTATTGATAATGTATATTTTATTATTTTCATAATTTAATATTTTATTAGTATCCTGTGTTTTGTACAAGATTTGGATTTGCCATTAAATCGGCTACAGGTATTGGAAACAGATTGTACTTGGCATCAATGGAAACACCGGAGGCCTGACCACCTTTCATTGGCCACAGATATGTAGAACCTGTATACATTCCAAAACGAATGAGATCTGTGCGGCGGGTTCCCTCCCAATACAGTTCTCTTGAACGTTCGTCTATAAGAAGGGGTAATGTAAGTGCTGATACATTTCCAACTTCGCTTCCATATGCACGTACTCTTAATGCATTGAAATACTGCAGCGCTTCAGCTGATGTAGCACCTGTTCCACCCCTGACAACTGCCTCTGCTAGCATCAGATAAACATCTGCAAGCCGGAAATACGGGAAGTCTGTATCCGGAAAGTCATTGTGCGAACCTTTTCCTCCAGTAGAGGTCTTATTGGTGAACTTGAATACTGACCAGCCTTGTGTTGTAAATGTATTCAACGGATTAGTAATTTCTTTGCTTCTGCCTTTCTGGAAGAAAATCGCTCTTTTATCCGGGCTGACAGGATAATCGCCGGTTAAATCGGAATATGTAAATTTATCGACCAGTTTAGCAGTGGCTCTGTTACCATCCCATGCCTGCTGTGTGCCGTTATCTACAATATCCTTTTCGCTGCTCGATCTTGAAGAAGCAACAAGATATGTCATCCCTCCCCAAGTCTGAATTTTATTTCCGTCAAAAACTATTGGGAATATTATTTCGTTTTTAGCAGCAGACTTATCATTATCAGCCATAAAAAGATATGAATATGTTGGAGAGAGAACGTATCCTCCTCCTATAACTTTTTTGGCATATGTAATAACATCAGTATATCTGGCTGTGCCGGTATATACTTCTGCATTAAGGTATAATCTGGCCAGAAGAGTCCATGCCGCTCCCTGATCGGCTCTGCCATATTCGTTTGTTCTTGGGGCAAGCATGTTTGGTTCAATTGCCTTTAATTCGCTTTCAATATATTCAAACATTGCCTTTCTCCCAATTTGTGATGGCATATATCCGCCTATAGGATGTTCATCAGTCATGTAAGGAGGGTTCCCATAAACATCAAGTAAGATTGAATATGCAAGTGCTCTCATGAAACGGGCTTCCAAACGGAATTTTGCGACCTCTGCCTTAATTGCAGCATGTCCTCTTTCATCGAGCTTTGCATCTGTGGTTTGTTTAAGGTATTCATTGGACAAAGCAACAATAAACATCGCTCTGTAATAAACTCCGTCTATAGATTCGTTCTTTATGTTACTCCATGTGTTATTGTTCAATTCCGGAACCCAGGAATCGTTACCCCAGCCGTTTTTACATTCATCGGTAGTAACAACCTGAACATTCCATAAACTCCTTAAAAATTGAGAGTTACCAGGATCAAGACCTGTAATGTCTGTACTGCCGGAACCATCTTGTCCCGAAACAGCCATAACAGAATATATTTTTGCCAGGCCCTGCTTGTATGCTGCCTGATCGGCATATGCCTTATCAACCGTAAATGTTTTCTCATCCAGCGGTTTTGTATCTAAATCTTTCAAACACGATGTGGCAAATAGTGAAAGAGATAGAACAGTTACTAATATTTTAATTTTTTTCATTATAAATCGTGTTTTAGAAAGTTAAGTTTAATCCTAATGTATAAACACGAGGTCTTGGCCATATGTTATTGTCTATGCCCCATCCTTCAGGATCGAGACCCGAGTATTTAGTAATGACAAATGCATTCTGAACAGAGAAGGCAAGCCGTCCTTTCATCCTTGTTGAGAACATTTTATCAAAATTGTATCCTAATGTAATGTTATCCATTCTCAGGAAGGATGCGTTTTCAATGAAATAGTCAGATTTAATCTGCTGAGGAGTGCTTGGTCTTGTAAATCCAGTCCTGTTTACTACATCAACCATGTTTGTAAGGAATCCCTGATTTGAAAAATTAGATGTTGTTGAATTACCGCCGGCAAAATCATTAAACATGTAGTTTCCGATATTTGCACGAAGGTTGAAACCAAAATCAAAATCTTTGTATGTTAACATGTTGCTAAAACCAAAATAATATTTTGGAGCCGGGCTATAGCTTGTCAGATAACGGTCAGCTTCTGTAATCTGTCCGTCTTTATTTCTGTCGACAACCAGATTTTGAATAGGTTTTCCATTAACATCATAAACCTGCTGATATGTATAGAAGGTATTAGGTGCGTGACCCACACTGTGCATCTGAATTGTTCCACCTGTACCTGATGCGACTCCGCCTGTAGGTATACCCACATAATCAGGATTGTTATTTGCAGTAAGTTTTGTGATTTCAGTATTGTTCCATGTTCCGTTTACTCCAAATTCCCACACAAAATCGGTTCTGTCGATAGGTGTTGCATTAATATTTAACTCTATACCTCTGTTTTCCAGATTCCCCACATTTGTAACAATCCTATTTGCAAAGTTTGTACCTGCAGCTACGTCTATTTCATTCAAAAGGTCTTTTGTCTGTTTGAAGTATACATCAACCGAAGCAGTTATTCTGTTTCTCATAAAGCCAAAATCAATTCCGGCATTATATGATGTTGTCTCTTCCCATTTAATGTTTTCGTCATATCCGGTAGGCTTCAAAAGCGGATAAAATGTAGAGCCGAACATATAATTTGAATAAATTGTAGACTGATTGTATAACGCTATATACGGATAGTCATTAAGACCCAGATCCTGCTGTCCGGTAACCCCATAGCTTAGTCTGAGTTTCAAATCGCTGATGGTTTTTGAATCCCTCATGAATGATTCTTTGTTTATCTGCCATGCAAATGCAGCAGAAGGAAAAAGACCCCATCTTGTTGATGGAGAGAATCTTGATGAGGCATCATCCCTAAGCGTGAAAGTAAGGAGGTATCTGTCGAGAAGTGTATAGTTAAAACGTCCATAGAAAGAGATCAGGTAGTTTTCAGTAGGAAAAGTGGTCTCTTTTTTAATTACAGGATTTGTAAGATGATTTGAAAGTTCCTTGCTATAGTCTTTTGAGTAGAAATGCTGCCATGAATAACCTCCCATCAAATCGAATTTAGATTTGATTGAAGGAACCTCTTTTGTATAATTAAGATAGAAGTCCAGAACTGTATTTCTTCTTTCGTTATTCCACTGGGTTTTTCTGCCAATACCCTTAAAATCCGCATCTTTCCATGCCTGGAATGAATTTTGGTTTACACCGTTTTCGCCTTTTCCCTGAGCATAGTCAAATCCAAGATTAAGGTGCGCCCTCAGTTCAGGAAGGAAGTGAACTTTATAATCAAGTTCGATATTGCCTATTGCTCTGTTTGTATGCGCCTTGTCAAATTTATCATATAAAAGTGAAAGAGGGTTAGTACCGCTTAGATTATTAGGCAATGCTGTAGTACCCCAGTTGCTGAATCCATTGAATTTATTGTAATTAATAGATCCGTCTGCGTTATATACATATACAGCCTGGGGAGGGTCTGCAAATGCAGCCGATCCCACTGCTCCGCCATCTGCGTATACATTATTATTTCTAACGCCTTTAATATTTGCAATAACTTTTAAATGATCGTTAAAAAATGAAGGGGACAGGTTTACGCCTACAGTTATCCTTTCGTATGAAGATGTTTTAAGAGTACCTCTCTGGTTATTATATCCTAAAGATACACGATATGGCATGCTGGCAACTGAACCTGCAACTGAGAGATTTTGGTCGGTTGTAAGTCCTAACTGATAAATTTGTTTTTGCCAGTCGGTCCTGTAACCGCCTATTAGAGCATGTGCTGCTGCTCCTGTGGTTGTACTGAGAGGATATGCTTCTGTAAGTTTTGTTACATACTCATCTGCAGTTAATGAATGTACTGTTTTTGTATTCTGATTTGCAGAATAAGTAGAATTGTAGTCAATTTGAAGGTTTTTAGTTCCTTTTTTAGTTGTAATGATAATTACACCATTTGACGCCCTTGCTCCGTATATCGCTGTTGCAGATGCATCTTTAAGAACTGTGAATGTCTCAATATCTGCAGGATTAATTGAAGCAAGCCCATTTTTCATTCCGGGAGCAGCATCATTGGATATCGGGACACCATCAATTACAATAAGTGGGTCATTACTGGCCTTAAGTGAAGCACCACCACGGATTCGAATCTGAGAACCGGAACCGGGACTGCCGTCACCAGGAGTTATTTGCACACCGGCTACTTTTCCAACCAATAAATCCTGAGGAGCAGTTATTGAACCTCTGTTAAGAACTTCTGGTTTTATTGCAACAATCGATCCGGTTGCATCTTCTTTTCTAACCTGGCCATAACCAATTACAACAATTTCTGATAGAAACTGAGTGTCTTCGGAAAGTATGATTTTTCCAGCCTGAGAAACCGGAATTTCTCTGGTTACAAAACCCATATACGTAATAATCAGAACCGAGTTCTGAGATGCAACATTAATCGAAAACTTGCCGTCGAGATTGGTTTCGGTACCATTTGCAGTACCTTTCTCAACAACAGCCACGCCAATTAATGGAGCATTCTTTGCATCAACAACTGTTCCTGTTACCGGAAACCGTTGTTGAGCATAAATATCCATTCCCGTTGCTAAGCAAAGTATGGATATCAGCAAAAATAATCGCTTCATAAATTTTAGATTAAGTAATTAGTAATTAGTTTTTAGCATTAAAGAATTTTAATTGAATTTTATCATCCTTATCATCAACAAAAACAACTGTTATTGCCGCAATTATAAGGCATATACCAGCAAAAACAATTGCATAAATGGCCTGTGAATCGTATAATCTTTTCACAATAGGCCCTCCAATTATTCCGTTTAAAATCTGAGGAATGGTTATAAAGAAATTAAAGATACCCATGTATATCCCCATTTTCATTGGAGGAATTGATCCGGCAAGAATTGCATAAGGCATTGCGAGTATACTTCCCCATGCCATTCCAATTCCAAACATTGGTATTATTAACATTTTTGGATCCTGAATAAAAAATATAGATATGAGGCTTATACCTCCCATAATTAGCGAAAATGAGTGAGTGAGCCGTCTTCCTATCTTCATAGCAATAGCAGGCAGTACCAGGGCATAAATCGCTGCTACTCCGTTGTATACTCCGAAAATTACTCCAACCCAGTTTCCGGCATCCTGGTAGAGATCCGATGATGTATCGGAAATCTCTGCACCATAAATATGCACAGCAATTGCAGGAGTAGTAAATACCCACATGGAAAAGAGCGCAAGCCATGAAAAAAATTGCACGACACCTAATTGCTTCATTGTTTTTGGCATCGCGGCAAAATCTCTTAAAATTTGTACTAACCCTCTTACTTTTTTAATTTCATTAGTTTTTTCACTCTTTTCCGGTGGATATTCGCTAGTTTTAAACACCGTCCATAATATTGAACCAATAAGAACGGCAGCTCCTATATAAAACGATGAAGTTACATTTGATGGTATTGAACCATTAATAGAAGATTTACCAAATCCGAACCATTCAGCCAGAACAAATGGAAGCCAGGAACCAATTACTGCACCAATGCCAATTAAAAATGTTTGTATCGAGAATCCGAGTGTTCGCTGGTCGGAAGGAAGCAAATCTGCAACTAAAGCCCTGAAAGGTTCCATAGCAACATTTATCGAAGCGTCCATTATCATCAGCATTCCTGCACCCACAAGCATTGGTGGTAAAAGACTGGCAAGAAGTGCAGAGTTTGGCATGAAAATCAAAGCTATAGCGGTAAGTATTGCACCAAAAAGAAAGTATGGCTTTCTTCTTCCAAGCTTTGTCCATGTCTTATCGCTATAATGTCCTATTATAGGTTGGACTATCATTCCAGTTAGAGGAGCGGCTATCCAGAACCAGGATAAATGTTCAACATCAGCTCCGAATGTCTGAAGTATCCTGCTGGCATTTGCATTTTGAAGAGCAAAACCAAATTGAATACCTAAAAAACCGAAACTCATATTCCAGATATCCCAAAACGACATCCGACTTTGTTTCATATTTATACAATTTTTATTAAATGTAGGATAAATTGAAACAGATAATCTTAAAATTCCGACGGATTGAGTTAAATTAAGGACGAAATGCAGAAATATTCAACCTAATTGAAACATTAGGCCAGTATATTTAAGTGTAATTAAAATTAGTTGGGAAAAACGCCTTCAAGCCACTCCAGAAAGGCAGGTACTCGCACTCTGCTGACATAAATATCCTCTTTGAAAGGAGGATTCAAAATCACTTTCAGTCTCGAATTAAAGTGTCTGGAAATACTGTCAATAGATGTTATTTCTGCAATGCAGGAACGGGAAAGCTTGAAAAAAAACTCCGGATTTAATTGCTCTTCTATTGCCTCCAGGGAAAAGTCCGTTAACAATGTCCGTTTATCTTTTGTTACGATATAGGTAGACTTATTTTCGGCATAAAAATATGCAATATCAGCTGTATTGATTACAATAATTTTAGTTCCTAACTTAATAGTGAACCTTTGCTTATAAACTTTTGAAGAAGACAGGATTTTACTTACAATTTCCTGCGAATATCCCGGATTGACTTTCATTCTCAAACATTTGTCAACGGCCTTTACAAACATAGATTCATCCAGGGGTTTTAAAAGGTAGTCAATGCTGTTTACTCTGAATGCATCAAGAGCATAACTTTCGTATGCCGTAGTAATTATGACACACGATTTTATTTCTGTCATTTTGAAAAGTTCGAAACAAATTCCGTCTGAAAGCTCTACATCCATAAATATGAGATCTACTGAATTGTTCTTTAGCCATGCAGCTGCTGATACTAATGAACTAAGGGTAGCCGAAATCTCAAAGTCGGGATAATTATTCGAAAGCAATCTTTTTAATTGCATTTGTGCCGGAATTTCATCCTCAAGTATCAATATTTTCATACGTTCTCAATTAAAGGGAGTCTTACTTCATAATGAAAAGAATCTACTTTGATTTGAATATCTTTCCTAAAAAGAAACATATACTGACCTCTGATATTCTTAATACCTATTCCGCCAGATTCTATTGTTGTAATTTTTGGCTGTAGGTTGTTTTTAATGACAATTTTCTCGTTATCAATAAAAACATTGATAACTAAAGGGCATTCCTGACTTATAACATTGTGCTTAATAGCATTTTCCACAAGCATCTGCAACCCCCCCGGAATAATATTGAATTCAAGAAACTCATCCGGAATGGAGATATTAACAATCAGCCCGTTACTGAACCTCTCTTTTAATAAATCTACATAAAGATTTACAAAATCAATCTCTTCCTTGATTGTTACAATTGGCAAATCTTCTTTACTGAGCAAATATCTGTATATGGAAGAGAGCTTTCTCACAAAATCACTTGCTCTTTTCTGGTCTATAAAAATAAGATAATCCAGAACATTAAGGCTGTTGAAAAGAAAATGCGGATTTAACTGATTTTTTAATTGCTGATATTGGTGCCTTGCTCGGTTCTTTTTGCCAATTTCAAGATTGAGAGCCCTTTCGTGAAGCCTTGAATAGTATGAATAAACATGCAGGAGCGAAATGATAATTAAATTGAAGACAAAACTTGAAAAGAGTGTTAAGTTGAAATAAATGTCCTTAAAAAAAGATGCGGAATATACTCCGGTCCAGATAGGTACTCTTATCCAGAGTGCGGATAATAAGGCGATTATTATTGCTGATATAACGATAAGAGATATTTTAATGAAAGACCACTCTTCTTTAATGTATTTATTTAAAGCGTAAGCAGCATAAATATCAAACAACAGCATTACAAGAGTGAGAGGATAATTGCTTAGAAGTTTAATTAGAAACCGGCCGAAAGTTAAATTAAGATTTTGTTCAAAAAGAGGCATAAATTCCTGTATAAGAACCCTGAAGCCAAATACAAAAAGTGCAAGAAGGGAGAATTCTATTATCTTTTTGAATCCTAGATTTTTCATCCTCTGTTAACTCTTTTTCTTAGGATAAAATATACAGACCAACCCAAAATTTCAGTTACGATGATAGTGGCAATTACATGTGTAAGAATTGAGTAGTCCGGCAGTAAAATATAAATAAGATCTGCTCCCTTGGTACCCATATAAAAACCCGCAAGTATTGATAATAGTGAAAGTGAAAGAAATACGTCAGTTGTACCGTTAAAAAAATTGATTAGTATTACAATCATTGCAATAGTAAGGATGGTCAGAAAAAGCCCGTCGTCCAGATTAAGACTAAGCAGAACAAAACATACAGCCGCATGTATAAAAGCAAAAAGATTTATTGTGATATATAAAAACCGTAAATCTCTTTTAACATTTCCATTTGTTTTAAATACAGAGGTTTTCATAAAATTTATAACTGTCTGTAAATATAATAAATATAATCCAACCTGTTAAATATTAAAAAAATTAAATTAGGTTTGCGATATATTTTTGATTTAAATTCCTGTAGATTATGAGAATAAAATTCAACCTTGCATTTTATACTAAATATGGTCAAAACATCTTAATAACAGGCTCTATCCCTGAACTTGGAGAGTTTGACACTTCCAGGGCCATTCCTCTTTCTTACAATGATGGTGTTTGGAGTACTTCCGTAAACATTACAGGAAAAGCGGATTTTGACTACTCATACATCCTAAAAGATAATTATTCGGTCATAACATGTGAATCCGGTCCATCAAGGAAATTTAGGGATCATGGGAACAATGAATATCAAGTTTTTGACGAGTGGAGCCCTTTTACAGATGAATCACCATTTCTTTCTGATGCATTCAGAAAAGTATTTTACAAGAGGGATTCGCAACATTCTCAAAAAGATGGCAACATAATAATTACATGTGCTGCGAATAATCTTTCGACATGTGATTCTCTATATATTTCCGGTAGCATTGAAGAATTAGGCAAATGGGAAATATCAAAAAAACAGCCTATGCACATGAATTGCGATGGCAGATGGGAATATAGTATGACTGCGACACAGTTTACTGAACATTTTGAATACAAATTTCTTCTTTCCAATGGCGCAGTTGATAATTCATCTATCGTGTGGGAACATGGAAATAATAGAATTTTCAATAATCCGGCGATAAAACCGGGTTCAAAAACCATAATTAATCATTTCTCACTCAATTTGCCATCTCCAAAGCCTAGATTTGCCGGAACGGCAATACCCGTTTTCTCCCTTCGAAGCAATGGGAGCAGCGGAATTGGTGACTTTTTCGATATAAAGGAGATGGTTGATTTATTGTACGCCACCGGACAGCGGGTACTTCAGATACTCCCCGTTAATGACACGACAATGACACACACATGGGCAGATTCGTACCCTTATGGCGCGATTTCTATTTTTGCCCTTCATCCCTTATACATCAATCTGAAGGCAATTGGAATCGTAAAAGACGAAGGTTTCATGAAGAAATTTCTGGAGAAGGCCGACGAGTTAAACAAGCTTGAAAACGTTGATTACGATTCTGTTTCGAAACTTAAATGGGAATATCTGTATAAAATATTTTCAGAGTCAGGTAATACAACATTTCAATCAAAGGAATACAAACTATTCTTCACTAAAAATTCTGAATGGCTAATCCCTTATGCTGCATATTGTTTTTTAAGAGACAAATATAAATGTGCAGACTTTTCAAATTGGTCTGAGTATTCAATATATGACAAAGTCAAAATTCTGGAACTGACTTCTCCCAACTGTGACCATTTTGATGATATAGCTATACACTACTTTATTCAGTTTCACCTACATCTTCAGCTTTCGGAGGTTCACCGTTATGCAAACAGCAAGGGAGTGATTCTTAAGGGAGACATACCTATTGGTGTAAATAAATATTCTGTTGATGCATGGGTTGAGCCACAATATTTTAACTTTAGCGGTCAGGCCGGTGCTCCTCCAGATGACTTTTCGGTAAAAGGTCAGAACTGGCGATTTCCAACATACGATTGGGAAGAGATTGAGAAAGATGGTTTCTCCTGGTGGAAGAGACGGTTTAGAAAAATGGGGGAATATTTTGATGCATACCGCATTGACCATATATTAGGTTTTTTCAGGATTTGGGAGATTCCTACCCATTCAGTTGAGGGACTAATGGGACACTTCAATCCTTCACTGCCTTTTACAGAACAAGAAATCAGATCTTTCGGCTATAATTTCAATTACGACAGAGATTGTACACCATATATCCGAGAATATATTCTCAATGATTATTTTGGAAGCGATAAAAGCGAAATTTCTGAAATATTTCTCGACAATATCGGATGGGAAACATATCGCCTGAAGAATAATCTTAATACCCAGACTTCTATTGAGAAGTATTTTGCAGAGGAGTCATCTTCACATCTGTCAAAATACAAAGATTCACTTTTCTCTCTTTGTTCTGAGGTCCTTTTTATATCTGATCCGATTGATCAGACAAAATTTCATCCGCGAATTTCTGCACAATTGACTAAATCATACCTTTCACTGAGTCAGGAACAAAAAAATTCGTACAATAATTTATATAACCATTTTTTCTACAAGAGGAATAACGATTTTTGGTATAACAGCGCAATGCAAAAGCTGCCCAGTCTCATATCTTCAACCGGTATGCTAGTATGCGGAGAAGATTTGGGAATGATTCCGGCCTGCGTTCCGGCAGCCATGAAATCTTTAAGTATTCTTACATTGGAAATTCAAAGGATGCCTAAAGACCCAATGAACAAGTTCGGAAACCCTTCTCATTATCCTTATTTGTCTGTATGTACTACAGGCAGTCATGATACCAGCACATTGCGAGGATGGTGGGAAGAAAACTATGAAAACAGTAAAATCTACTTCAGGGATTTGCTCGGAGAAAACAGTACAGCACCATTTTATTGCGAGCCGTGGATCTGTAATAAAATTATTGACTCTCATCTTTATTCTCCTTCAATGCTTGTTATTTTGCCGCTTCAGGACTGGCTTTCCATGTTTGGCAAATTAAGGAGGGAAAATCCCAATGACGAACGGATAAACCTCCCTTCCAATCCTAATCATTACTGGAGATACAGAATGCACATGAAAATAGATGAACTGATTAAAGATAAAGATTTTACCAGCCATATAAGAGAGCAAATCAGAAAATCCGGAAGAATATAATTTTTATATTTTCTGTTTATCTTTTGAATAAATCTTATCCATTACTAAAGCGATAGCTCCGTCCCCGGTAACATTACATGCTGTTCCAAAACTGTCCATTGTGATGTACAGGGCAATCATAAGACCTATAGCATTCTGATCAAATCCGAGCATTGACTGCAGAATACCAACTGCCGCCATAATCGCACCCCCTGGCACTCCTGGTGCTGCGACCATAGTAATTCCAAGCATTAATATGAATCCGGCAAAGATATCAAGGCCTGCAGGCATGCCCAACATCCACATTATTGCATAAGCACAGGAAACAATTTTTAGCGTACTGCCGGCAAGGTGAATTGTTGCACAAAGAGGTATAACGAAATCGGCAAGTTCCGGATCTACTCCGTTCTTTTTTGCCTGTGCAAGCGTAACGGGAATAGTGGCTGCAGACGACTGAGTTCCAAGCGCAGTCATATATGCCGGAAGCATTGTGATTAACGCTTTAATTGGATTTTTTCCTGAAATAGCACCTGCCAGAAGATATTGAAATAGTAGCAGCATTACATGCATTACGAAAATTACGATAATGACCTTGAAGAAAAGTCCCATGATGACAGTAGCCTGTCCCTCTTCTGTGATTTTCATAAAAATGCCAAAAATGTATAATGGCAATACCGGAATTATCGCTTTAACAATAACAACGGTAATTAATTCTCTGAATTGCAGCAATACGTTTTTGAAAGTATCTCCCTTAACTGCCGTTAAACCCAATCCGAGAAGAAAGGCCAGGATTAGCGATGACGTAACACTCATGACAGGGGGCATATCAATTGAAAAATAGGGAGTTATTGAACTCCCCGCCATATCGTTTATATTTGAAAAAGACGTTCCTTTTTCAATTAAGATAGGTAAGGACCACTTTGTAGTAAAAAAAGAAAAAAATCCAGAAAATATAGTAGACCCGTAAGCTATCAATGTGGTAATTCCCAATAACTTACCCGCTCCTTTACCAAGTTCGGCAATTCCTGGCGCAACAAGCCCCAGAATTATCAACGGTATAACAAATCCAAGAAAATTACTAAAAATAGAATTTATTGTTACAAAGATTTTTACAATTGATTCGGGAAAAATAAAAGATGACAAAACACCTAAAATTATTGCAATAATGATTTTAGTAAGCAGACCGGGTTTAAATTTCATATTGTTTAATATTTATTTCAAAAATACTTTCTCTTCTCCCTTAAGAACTCCAACTCCATATTCTCCGGTAGATTTTGCCCATGCCCTGTGCATTAATCCTGTATTGAAAACCATTGAAATATTTCCGTTTTTGTCAACAGCAATAATTCCTCCACCTGAGCCTCCCATTGGATTTATTTTATTGAATATCACCTCGTTTGCAGCCTTTTCCAAAGAAAATCCTTTATAATCCATAAGAGCAGAAATATCAAATGCTACAACTCTCCTAATCCAATATTCGCCATGTCCGGTACCTGATATTGCAACGGTATTATTATTCGCATAGGTTCCGGCTCCGATTATTGGAACATCGCCTACCCTTCCCCACTTCTTTCCGGACATTCCGCCTGTAGATGTTGCTGCAGCCAGATTCCCATTCATATCCAATGCAACACAGCCTACAGTGCCCTTTAAATTTGGTTCCTCTGTACCTTTTTTAATTCTTATAAGCTGTTCGTTTCTCTCTGCAGTGGAAAAATAGGAATTATCCACAATCTCCAGTTTCATTGCATTTGCGAATGCAGACGCACCCTCTCCTATCAAAAGTACATGCTGAGTGCTGTCCATAACCATTCTTGCAGCATTTACCGGATTTTTTATATCTCTTACACCGGCCACAGCTCCTGCTTTTAGATTTGAGCCATCCATAATTGCGGCATCAAGTTCATGTATTCCGTCAATATTCATTACAGCTCCTTTTCCGGCATTAAACAACGGACAGTCTTCCATATAATTTACAACCGCCTGAACTGCGTCCAGAGATGGTTTACCCTCTGTCAACATCTTTTTACCTATTTCAAGGGCTGCCAAAAGATTTTTCTCATATTCCGCTTTTCTTTCCGGAGTAAGTGATTTAGGTGCAGAACCTGCTCCGCCATGCACAACTAAAGCCCATTTTCCTGTTTTTGCATTACCTTCTTTCGGATGTTTAGGATTTTGTCCGTTCTGACATATAAGAATTTGTGATGAAAACAAAATCGCCACCAACAATATTATTGCGTTCAGCGAAGAATAAAGTTTTTTCATAGAATATAAATGCAGGTTTTATACAAATATAGTCTTTCTATTCCAAATCGCCTGCAGCTAGTTGTGTTTAACTATTGCCATTTATACACTGCCACCTGATTGCTTCGGGCTTGTGCGTCCTCCTTTTCCCCGGTCCGGCCGTTCCCACAATAATAGTCTCAAGCGGAAGAGTATCCGTCGCCATTTCGAAAGAGTCGTCAGTCTTCAGACTCATTTTTTAGTGAAAACCAAATAAGTTGATTAATAATCCAATCAACTTAATTGTCTAAAATGCATCCTTGTATGATAACAGCACAAGTGCACACTCAGCCGCAGGTAGCAAAGCGGACGAGATAGTGTACAAAAAAGTGTGTATAGCCTAAATCCTAGATTAAGAATCACTGCAAAATTAGGTTATTAAATAATATTAAAAAGTTTTGATTCCAAGAAGTTGTAAATAGGGTATTTATGCACA
>Ga0116171_10003334_pt1 | contig 14882 bp, 18 predicted proteins | sample AD_JPNHW2_MetaG_FD_89798 | JGI IMG/M metagenome (GOLD analysis project Ga0116171, IMG submission 89798) | Active sludge microbial communities of municipal wastewater-treating anaerobic digesters from Japan - AD_JPNHW2_MetaG | ecosystem: Engineered > Bioreactor > Anaerobic > Digestate | place...
AAAATTGAGGCAACCGGGGCTGAAAAGACAGCAAAACTTAAATTATGGATGAGAGCCATTGCTGGCGGTCAACTTAGTACAATAATTGTTAGTAATTTACAAATTATCGGAACAATAGAAGGAAGGGATATGATAATGACGGCAACATTTTCAGTATTTTCAGAAAATAGAGTAGCTGGCTCGGATCATCCAAGTGGAAAAATGTCACCAATCAATCCTATTTCAGTAAACATCAGAACAACTATACCTGAAAATATCAGAATTGACAGATTAGACAATGCTGAAGGGGAAATTGAAACCAAAATTGAACTTGTAAGAGGGGCCAAAAGGTCAGACGAATACTTATACCTAACAAAGATATATGACGCACTTTTAAGTAAATTGGGTGATAGAATTCTACAAATAGACGCAGACGACGCTCTTGACAAATATTTAGCCTTCGAAGCGTCAGATATTGAAGCAGATATTGATGAATCAAGACTTAATGAATATGTAAGACCTAAAATAGTTATAACTGAATCACAATTAAAAACATTGTTACAAAGGGTTAACACAAAGGTCAAAATAGCAATAACAGAAAGTCAATTAAAAGAACTGTTAAAACAAATTGACTAACCACTACACCACTATATCAACCACCCCTGCCGCAAGTAATTTGTGGCGGGGGTTTTTAATTTGGTATTGTTAATTATTTTATGTATCTTTTCCAATAAAAACAAATAATATGAAGTATAAGATTTATTGTGATTTAGACGGGGTTCTCGTTGATTTCAGTAAAGGGTATCTTAAATTAACTGGAATCGATTTAAACGGAGAGTTTCGTCAGGACAAAAACTTTTGGGAGCCTATTGACAAGGCGGGGTATGATTTTTGGATAAATCTTGATTGGACAAAAGACGGTAAAAAGTTATGGAAATATATTGAAAAGTATAAACCCGACATATTATCCGCACCAAGTAGGGAAAACGATTCAAGAGTCGGTAAACACGATTGGGTTAAACGAGAATTACCCGATGCCCACTTAATTTTACGCAGTATGCAACATAAAAAGGATTTTGCTGCCCCAGACGCCGTTCTAATTGATGATAACGGTGATAACATAAAAGGCTGGAAAGAAGCGGGTGGGGTTGCTATCCATCACAAATCAGCAGAAGACACAATCGAAAAACTTAAAAAATTAGGAATATGATTTACCTAACTATTGATTTTTTAACAAATATTGATATTTATTATAAAACATCAACAAATGGAAAAGGAAGTAAAAATCTATGTTTTAAAAAATCCTGAAACTAATAAAATTCATTATGTAGGTAGAAGTGTTAATCCTAACGGTAGATATAGAGTCCATATTCACTTAGCGTTAAAATCAAAACATAAAAATAGAAAAGATGCGTGGATATGTGGTTTATTAAATAAAAATTTAAGACCAACAATGGAAATTATAGAAACGGTAAAACAAACAGAAGCGATTGAACGAGAAAAATTTTGGATAGAGGAATATAGAAAAACCTGTGATTTAAAAAACTCACGAGACTACATAGAAAATAATTATCTTTTTTCTGAAGAAACAAGAAAAAAAATGTCTGAATCACATAAAGGAAAGCCATCAGGTAAAAAAGGAACAACAACATCAATTGAAGTAAAAGAAAAAATAAGAAAAAGTAAAACAGGAATTAAATGTCCAGAATCAGCAAAAATAAAACTAGGTAAACCAGTTTTGCAATATGATAAAAATGGAACTTTCATAAAAGAATGGATTAGTACAAAAGAAGTGGAAAGAACACTAGGATTAAAACAAGCATTAATAAGTGTCACAGCATTGGGAAGAAAATATAGAAAAACTTGCGGTGGATTTATTTGGAAATATAAAAATAACAACTAAAATTAAATGAAATGGTTTTTACATCAATCGACATCGAAACCACAGGGTTAGACCCGGAAAAATGTAGTACTCTATCAATAGGGGCAATAATTGAAGATACAACCAAGAAGTTACCATTTGATGAACTTCCTAAATTCAATGCAATTATCCTTCAACGGGAACTTTCTGGTTCACCGCGAGCACTAACGATGAATAAGGAAATTATCAAAATGATGGGTGAATATCTTGAAGGTACACCCGAGAAAAAAGAAGAATTAGAAAGAACATCAGGATATAAATTTCTTGAGCCAGAACAGGTTATACCAGAATTTTTTGACTTTCTATTTTTAAATGGTTTTGGTTACGATGTTCCTGTAAATGTACAAGCAAGAAGGGTCAATAATCAAACATTACCAATCATCGGTAGTAAAACAAAACCAGTTTTGTTAAATGTGGCTGGTAAGAATTTTGGAACATTTGATAAAATGTTTCTTGAAAAACTTCCAAGATGGCAACAATTAATAAGAATAAAACAAAGAATAATTGACCCCGCCATTTTATTTTGTGATTGGAATAAAGATGATGCTCTTCCGTCACTATCTGAATGTAAAAAGCGTGTAAATATTGATGGGGATGTAAGTCATATGGCATTAGACGATGCTTGGGATGTTGTACAACTCCTTCGAAAATTTTATTAACTAAAATACTTATAATAAACTATATGTATGATGAATGATTTCACATCAAAAGATAAACTTCATACTGTGCAAACATATATGAAAAAATATCCGAATAACATACCTATTGGATTTGATTGGAAAGTCTATCTAGAATTAAATCCAGATGTAAGGGCTTATGGGTTTACTACCGAGAAATTAGCAATGGAGCATTATGATAGATGGGGTCGAAAAGAAAATAGGTTATATTCATATGAGGATGTTTCGGAATCTAATATTGAAATTGAACCGATAGATATAATTGGCCAAAATGAAAATGGACATCCCGAACCATATGTTCAAAAAAGTACAAACAAAAAAATAACAATTATAATTCCAAATAAAGTAGGTCAGACGCCAATTACCACCATTAAATCGTTATATAAACAGACATTTAAAAATTTTGATATAATAATAATTAACGATTTTGACGGAAACGCTAATAGAGCCCGAAATATGGGATTAAGAAGTGTTACAACACCATATGTTCTCTTTTCTGACAACGATATAAATTGGGCGCCAACAGCAATAGAGGATTTATATAGATGTTTAGAAGATAATCCAGATGTTTCATTATCTTATGGGTCATATGAAATGGGCGGCAAGACGATATCAAATGTGGATTGGGATCCAAAACAATTAAAAAAATTAAATTACATTTCCACAATGAGTATGGTCAGAACAAAAGACCATCCAGGTTTTGATGAAAACATTAAAAGATTACAGGACTGGGATGTGTGGCTTACAATGATGGAAAATGGTAAAAAGGGAAAATATATTGGTAAAACCATTTTTTCAACTAAAGTTAGACAAGGAATAACTTATAGTTCCATACCAATACACGAAGCCGTTTCAGTTATAAAACAAAAACATATGAACAAAAAAAATGATGTAAAATTCGACATCATAATCCCATCGTGGAATATGTCAGAATATGCTATTAATTGTTTATCAACCATAAAGCAACACTCAAAAAATTATCGAATAATATTTGTTGATAATGCGTCAACCAATGAAGAATTTGATAAAATCAATGTGGTTTTAAAGACTATGCCCCATATATTAATAAAAAACGATGAAAATTTAGGATTTGTGAAAGCGGTAAATATGGGTATTAAGGCATCTACCGCAGATTATGTTATAATAATGAATAATGATACTGAAGCAGTTGAAAACTGGCTTGAAAAACTTGTAGAGCCATTAATAGAAAATAATAATGTAGGAGCGTCTGGCCCTTTAACAACAACGCCAAATAGTTGGCAAGGGGTATATCCCAAAGATAAAACAGGATATGTTATTAGAGAAAAAGGAATGCTGGCGTTCTTTTGCACTATGTTTAAAAAAGAAATCTTCAAAAAAATAGGGTTATTAGACGAAAGTTTTGGTGTAGGATTTGGGGATGACGATGACTATTGTAAAAGAATATTGGATGGTGGATATCGTTTATCATTAGTGCAAGATTTGATAATACCACATCATCACAGATCCACATTTAAAAAAATATATTCCGATAATGAAATAAAAAATATGCAAGATAATGCAATGACTACATATAAAACCAAACATAGACTATAATGCACAACAACATAGAAATCATTTCTGTTAATTATAATACCCCAGATTTAATTGAAAGAATGATTAATTCTGTAAGACTTTATGAGGAAATGTACCCAATAAGAATAATTGATGGGTCAGATAATCAAGAGTTTATAAATCAAGACAGAATAATTCAAAGCAAATATCCCAATGTAATTTTTGAAGAAATGGGATACAACATACATCATGGAAGAGGTCTTGATTATGGTATATCAACCAGTAAATATGAATGGTGTTTACTTATCGATAGTGATGTTTATTTGAAAAAACCAGCATTTAATCTTTTTGATTTTGATAAATTAAGTATAAGGCCATATAAAATCTATGGGTGGTATAATTATATAAATAATAATGGGTTTATTGATATCAATGGCGGTATGCTTACATACAGTGAGCAATTTCCAATTAAAAACTATCATGGGGCGTTTCTTTTGTTTAATGTCGATTATTATAATCATTTGAAAGATATAAAAAAAGGATTCATTCATCACGGATGTCCATCAGTTATTATGATGAAATATTTTTATGACGCTAATATAATAGATGATGTATGTTATCCGTCATTTACTTATCGCGAAATATGCGATTATATTAACTTAAAACCTGGTGAAACAAGAGGAACAGTAAACAGATTCGGATATAATTTAGAATAAAAAACACAAACAAATGGAAAAAATAATACAATTATTCAAAGTCTATATGTCCAAAACCGCCAAAGATGAAGCTGGTAAGGTTTTAGATTCAGGATATATCGGACAGGGCTCAAAAGTTGATGAGTTCGAAGCAAAATTAAAAGAAAGGTTTAAAACAGATTATGTTTTAACCACGAATTCCGCAACATCAGCGGAACACTTGGCGTTACACTTGTTAAAGAAGCCATTTAAGGGTCTTCATAGTTTTTGGCCCGGAATAAACGATGGTGATGAAATTCTTGCCACACCATTAACCTGCACCGCAAGTAATTTTCCAATTCTGGGAAATAACTTAAAAATTAAGTGGGTGGATGTAGACCCAAAAACATTAAATATGGATTTGGACGACCTTGCAAGAAAAATTACATCAACCACTAAAGCAATAATGATAGTTCATTGGGGTGGGTATCCAAACGACTTAGATAAACTAAAAGAAATTCAACAAAAAGCGTTTGAAACATTTGGATTCAAACCAGCAATTATTGAAGATTGCGCTCACGCATTTGGAAGTAATTTCAATGGTCAACCAATTGGTAGTCACGGTAATATTTGCACATTCAGTTTTCAGGCGATTAAACATTTAACCAGCGTTGATGGCGGGGCGTTGGTCTTACCTCACCGGGAACTATATGAAAGAGGGCGTCTTTTAAGATGGTATGGTATTGATAGGGTCACTAATAAAAAGGATTTTAGATGTTTACACCCATCAACATTAGTTAAATTTGCTGACGGTACAACCGAAAAAATATCTAATATTGTTAAAAATAAAATAGATAAAGAAATATTAGTAAACGAAAGCGGACATTTTGTTCCAAGAAGAATTAAAAAATGGGTAATATCAGAATTGGGTAACAGAGAATTTTTAAATGTTTCTACATCAAAGTTATTAGGAAAATATTCATCAATCATAACCAATGATCATAAAATATTTTCAAAAAATAGAGGATGGATACGAGCAGATGAAATTCTTGAAAACGAAGAAATTTTAACATCATTTTTTGAACCAAACGATAAACAAAAAGAATTAATAATTGGATCGATGTTAGGCGATTCAACCATTACAGTTAAAAAAACAAAAAACGACTCAACATTAGGTGTTATGTCTGAAAGTCATAGTTTCGCCCAACGCGAATATATTAATTTAAAAATAAAATCATTAAATGATTTGATTTCTTCAACATATGAGTATGAACCCAATGTAGATAAACGGGGGATTAAATCTAACGGAAAAGTAATCTATTTTACTAAATCATCACCTTATTTTGGTGATTTAAGAAAAGAATTTTATTCAAACGGGGAAAAAATTGTACCTAAAGATTTGATAAAAAAATATTTTTCCGATTTTTTATTGTCTGTTTGGTTTATGGATGACGGAAGAACACAAATTAAAAACACAATAGATGGTATAAAATATTATTGTGATATTTCAACAAATTCTTTCAATAAAGAAGATGTTGAATGGTTAGTTGAATTTTTATCATCAAAAGGATATGAATGTAATATTTACAACACGAATAAAAGAAATTTCAAGAATAAGGGATACAAAATTCATTTTACTTCAATAGGAAGCGAAAAATTAATTAAAGACATATCAAAATATGTTCCAAATTCAATGAGATACAAAGTAGGGCACATAAACAATTATCACTATTATAGTAAACTGTGGGATACTAATCCCCCTATCGGATATTTTGATAATTCTATTATAAGTAAAAATAAAAACAATAATTATAAAACAACATATTGTTTAGAAGTTAATTCAAGTTATTCAAATTTTCAAACAAGCGCAGTTGTTGTGCATAATTGTGAAGCAGATATTCCAGAGTGGGGATTTAAATTTCATATGAATGATGTAAATGCTGTTATTGGTATGGAAAACCTAAAAGAAGTGGATGAAAATGTTATCAAAATACACAAAAGCAACGGCCAATATTATGATGAACATTTAAAAGGAATTCCGGGTGTAACCTTGATTGAAAGAGACCCACGAATGGATACATCATATTGGATATACTCAATATTGGTTGACAGGAAGCAGGAATTTATGGATTATATGAAGAAATGTAATATTGTTGTTAGTCAGGTTCACGAAAGAAATGATATTCATAGTTGTGTTCGCCAGTATAAGACATTACTACCAAATCTAGATAAAACTACCCCAAGATTAATATCTATCCCTGTTGGTTGGTGGGTAACTAAAGAAGATAGGGATTATATTGTTGATTGTATTAAAAAAGGATGGTAATATGGCAAAATTTTATCATTATGTCGATGGAAACGACATAAAAACAAAGTTTGGAATTAAAGTTTTTGTTGAGACAGGAACGGCAGACGGACTTCAATTTAATGATTACATACGATTCGGGTACGATGATTATTATTCTTGTGAAATTAACACAGAACAATATGAAATTGCCGTTAGAAATGTTAATCATTTACCAAATGTTCACATTTTTAATCAATATAGTGTTGAATTTTTAACCAATTTATTACCAAAAATAAAAGACATCCCAACGGTTTTTTGGCTGGACGCACATTTACCAGGGTCTGAAATTGGTCTTCCATTAGATTATGAAAAAGATGATAAATTAAGGATGCCATTAGAGGACGAAATTACTTTAATAAAACAATTGAAAAACATTAATAATGATATAATAATATGTGATGATTTAAGGCATTACATAGATGGAAATTTTGGTTCAGGAAATTGGGATTTAAGGCCAATTTTAGGCGGGAATAATATTGAATTCATTTATAAAAATTTTCAAGATACCCATAATATTCAACTAAATTACGAATATGGCGGTTGTCTCATTTTAACACCAATTAAATAATGAAATCAATAGTACAAACACCAATTGGTAAATTAATGGTCATAGATAATGATATGTTTGCGCGCGGATTAAAAGAACGAGGATATTATCTTGAGCAAGAAATTATTGAAACAGAGTTATATCCGATTATTAAACAATCTGATGTCATTTTAGATATTGGAGCACATATTGGATACCATTCAGTAGCATATGCCAAATATAATCCAATGGCGGATATTATGTCATTTGAGCCACAAAAAGAAATATATAATGTGCTACTTCAGAATATTAGATTAAACAATATAAATAACATACGACCGTTCAATGTGGCAATGGGGGATAAAATAAGAGAAACAACATTATTACAATATATTACGGATGGCCCAAACGCTGGAATAGATATTGAGTATGAAACAGAAAACGAATTTAATTTAGGTGGTGTTTCAATTGGATTCGGCGGCGAGCGTGTAAATATGATAACAATTGACTCGTTAAATTTGACTAACTTAGATTATATAAAAATAGATGTCGAAGGGGCAGAAACATTAGTTCTTATGGGGGGTGAAGAAACCATAAGAAAATTTAAACCTATAATATGTTTTGAATATAATCATAAAATATTATCGCCAGAATTTATAAAATCACTTGGATATACAGCATTACCAACACCCTTTGAAGTTTTGCTGTCATATGGTTATAAACGCATTAAACCAATACAATATGAAAACTTCATTGCTGAATTCTGATGATATGGAAATCGGTATCACATTTAAGGGAAGATTAATTTCATCATTGGGGGATAACATATGTTTAACGCCAATTATTGAGAATTTATATCACCAAAAAAATGAATTAATTACGGTTTCTACTTTATTACCCGAGTTATTTTTAAATAATCCATATGTAAAAGACACCGTAGTAAACAATAATCCCAGAATAGTTTTATTCCCGTCCATCCGTTATGAATATAACATAATTGAATATTATGCAGAACAAATGGAAATGGATATACCGAAAGGTACTGCACCAAAAATTTATCTTTCCCCTGATGAAATAGAATATGGTAAAATTTTATTAAAAGAATTCGAAGGATTTAAAAAAATTACAATATCATTAGAAACGGGGGCAAACTGTAAAACATTACGATTCGAATATATTAAACCAATTCTTGATAAATTAAAAAGAAATGGTTATAAATTAATTGCAATCGGTAAAGAATCAATTGAACATAAATATGAATATGATAAATCATTCATAAATAAAACAACAATCAGAGAAGTTAGTTCTATTATAAACCAATGTGACTTGTATTTTGGTATAGATGCTGGCTTATATCACATTGCGGCCGCATTAAATGTACCACAGGTTGTATTTTTTAGAAATAACGAATCTTCAAATAATAGTTATCCGAACACATTTTTTAGTAATAGTCGAATCAAATGTCCAAAAGACTGTTTAACCACACATTTAAGTGTATGTATGAATAATAATAGATGTATGGATAATTTTGACTTGGATGAATACTTTAATCTTGTTAATAAAATTTTAGAAAACAAATAATTTATGCACTTTGCTTGTAACGCATTTTGGAAATATGTTTCTAACGAATTCTCAACATATTTTAATGAAGACATACTAGAATTTGGTAGTTATGATATTAATGGTACAATTAGTGACCACTTTAAAAATAAATGTACCCGATATGTTGGGGTTGATTGGAGACCCGGCCCTTGTGTTGATGTTGTTGGATTGGCACATAAAGTTAATTTTAGTTATAAAGTTAAAGCGGTTCTATCAGCATCAATGCTTGAACATGATCCATATTGGAAAGAAAGTTTGGATAATATGATTGAGCATTTAAAACCGGGCGGTATTATGGTTTTAAGCTGGGGATCAGCCAGAAATTCATTACATTGTTTCGCGGATGCTCCGGATGGAAATTTTCATTCATTACCAGTAGAAGAGGTAACGAATTTTTTGAAAAGTAAAAATATGTTTATACATACATCTATCTATGATGCCGAATTAAAAAATATAACTAATGACAGCAATTTATTGGTCAATCAGCCCTTTGTAAGTGAAGATGGGTATGGCGAACACAATATAATAGCGTTTAAAGAGCCTATAGACATAAATTTAACAAAAGGATATATTAGTGCATTAATGGAAGAAGATAAAATACAGAAAAACAAAGTATGTTATATCATTAATTTTTATCTTGGCGACAGAAGGTTTGACATTGACACATATAAAACCGATAAATTGTGTTATTTAAAAGCGCAAATCGATAGTTTACAAAGATATAAACACTCGTTGTCTAAAATCATATTTAGTTTTAATGTTAATCCAACACATTACCCAAGATTAACAGATGCTATTAACATCATACCGAGAAAAATACAAAACACATTTGTTGAAATTCACATAAGGGAAAACTATGGATTAAGTTATGGGGCATTTTCAGATGTCTTTATTAAAAATATGAATAAATATGATTATTTCATCTTCAATGAAGATGATTATGTAATAGTCCAAGACAATTTTGATGAATATTTGGTGAATAAATTCGAATCCCTTCCAAATTGTGGTTATTTGTGTGGATTGGTTAGGGAAACCAGTAGTGTACACGCAAAACACGCTGGAATGTCAAGTGGTATATCATCCTATAAGGCGTTAAAAAAAGTGGTTGACAAATTTGGTGAATTACCTCACGCAAAAACTGGTGACTATGGTAGTAATGAATCAATAAGTCAAGTTGGTCAATCAAACGCATTTATTCAAGTAGGATATGAAATATATGATATCAGAGAGGAATATAGGATGCAAATGAAATCTGCCGAGAAACAGGGGGAACATAATGTGGTACATAGATATTTTATGTGGCACGATCAAGATTTATTTTTATCTACAAATTTGTATTTGGATGAATATCATATTTGGACGGATCAAATAAGTACGGAATATCTACGAATGGAATGTGATGTAAATTCAACTAAATATTTTAAATACGGACAGTAATATGGTGACATTTAGAGAAATGACTGGTGAAGACCTTGAATTCTTTCTTGAAGTAAGAAATTCATGTGCCCCCGAATTTTTACACGATTCAAGAGTTTTTAAACTTAACGAAGCGTATAAATGGTGGGTATATGGGCCAAAGAAGGAATATTATATCATTGAATATAATGGTGTGAAAATCGGATATTTCAGGACAAGTAATTATTCTGAAGACAACAAAAATATTTATATTGGAGCGGATTTACATTCTGACTGGCGAGGAATGGGATTATCTTATGTGGCATACCGTCAATTCATACCGTTTATGTTTGAATATTTGAATCTACATAAAATATCACTTGAAGTTCTGGCAACTAATACAAGAGCAATCAATCTATATAAAAAACTTGGATTTGTGGAAGAAGGAAGGAAACGGGACGAGGTTTTGAAAAATGGCGTTTATGTAGATTCAGTAATAATGTCAATTTTAAAAGATGAATATGAAAAAGTTTAATACAATACAAGAAGAAGTTGATTACATCAAAAAACAAATGAATATTGTGACAGAAGGTAAAAAATATGAGTATGGGTGCGTGATGTTACATTATACCTTCCCAGAAATGGAAGAAATACACGATTTAATCGACCCAGACGATTTATATGAGGAAGATGGGGAAGAATATGGTTTGGAAAAAGAACCTCACTGTACCCTCTTATTTGGACTGCACGAGGGTGTTCCGACCAGCGATATTGATGATGTTCTGGGTGAATTTACATTTGAAACTTGTAAGGCTCATAAAGCGTCATTATTTAAGAATGATAAGTATGAAGTTTTAAAATTCGACATTGTGGGTGATAATTTGGAAGAAGCAAACGCCAAATTAAGGGAATTTCCATATACAAACGAACACCCCAAGTATCAGCCACATATGACAATTGCATACTTGAAACCCGGAAAAGGTGAAAAATATACCGAAAAATTAAAGGGTAAAAAATACTGGTTAGCACCGCAATACGCTATCTATTCGAAGCCAGATAAGACCAAAGACAAAATTAACATTAGAATAGACTAAAATTTTTTTCATTTTGTTTGGCCGATAAGTTTTTTTAGCATATCTTTGTAGAAAATTCAAAACAAAGAAAATATGAAAAAATTAGTAAGAAAGTCTGTCTGGGAAACTAATTCCAGTAGTTCCCACTCAATTTCATTGGCTGGGGATGACAAACAATTCGTAATGGATACCATTTATCCCGACCAATTCGGAAGAATTTATGTCCGTGGTGGTGAGTACGGATGGGAATGGGAAAGGTACAATGATGCCGAAACCAAATTATCCTACGCTTATCAGGACAATGTTCCCGAAGATTTACTTGAAAGGGTTATTAAAGCCCATACCGGGGCAACTGAAGTTGTTTTCGATAAAACAAGTAAAGAAAATGGGTATATCGACCACGAGTCATATGCCACCGCATCAAGCGTTTGCGTTGATGAAGATTCAACCAAAAATTTCATTTTCAACAAAAACTCTTGGTTGTTCACAGGGAACGATAACGGATATCCCGACCCGACATTCTATCATGTACCGGTTTTCGAAAACGGGAAGGTGATTATGCCCGTTTACAAGTATGAACTATCAATTGATGGTTTAAAGAAAACAACAAAGTTTATCGAAAACCCGGAGCCTGAAAAATTGGCCGAAGCCATTGAATCATTGATGCAGGGTGTTTATATGTACGATGATGGAACAATGACATCTGAAGAAGAAAACAACATCTATTTCCAGATTTCGAGACGCCGTGATTTGTTCGAATACTCTTGGAGGGCAAATCAGGATTATTCAAGGGGTTATATTGTTATGACCCGTGAAGGAAATGGTGTATACGCGGTTGAAGAAAGGCTCAAAAAGGAAGGTAAATTCGAGGGGTTGGATTGGAAGGAACAAGCACAGATTTTTACCGAAGAAGTCTTGAAAGACAACAATCTTGCAAGGAAAGTAAACTTTAAACTTACAGAAATATAATGGAACTTATCACTCAATATCGTAATGGTAATGCTGGTATTGAACTTTATGAAGATGGAACGAGGGTAATTCAGTTCGAAGATAAACTTCAATTGGATTACCCTCTAAACATCGACATTCGGGTTAGTACAAAATGTTCGAATGGGTATAACCCTAAAACGGGAAAAAGTGTTTGCGCGTTTTGTCACGAATCAGCAAGGGTTGATGGTAAAGAGTGCGATTATGAGCAATTGAAAGAAAAACTTACAGGACTACCAAAAGGTATTGAGCTCGCTATTGGCGGTAATGAAATAACCGTTGGGTTATGGAATTTCTTGCGATGGGCAAAACATCAGGGATATGTATGTAATGTAACCGTTAATCAAATCAATATCAAAAGTAAAATCATTAGATATTTGATGGAAATTGGGTTAATCAATGGTCTTGGGATTTCTTACAGGAAAGACTACCCATTGAATATTAATGAATATTTTATCAATCATCCAAATGTTGTTCTTCATGTCATTGCAGGTATTGACGAGGTTGATGATGTGATTGCAACGCCATTCAAAAAGGTACTTGTTCTTGGGTATAAAAACTTTGGTTTTGGGGTTGATTACCATACTGAAGAGGTTGACAAGAACATTCAAAGATGGTATTGGTGGATTAAGAAACTTATCGACGCAAAAGATGTTGTTTCATTTGACAATCTTGCGTTGGAACAACTGAATATCAAAAGATTTCTTACCCCGGAAAAATGGGAAGAGTTTTACCAGCACGAATTCAGCTTATATATTGATTCAGTAAATGGTACATACTCCAAGTCAAGCCGATCACCAGAGAAAATAAATTGGAATTTAATGTCGGTAAAAGATTATTTCAAACTACAAGAAACAAAACAACAATGTTAAAAGCATATGAGCATTACGCCAAGCAATTAAAAACCAGATATAATCAGGAAATCACATATACTGATTATGTTCAACAATTGGTGATAAAACGAAACAAAAAACATAAAAAGGGCTCATACATTAAAATTAGGGATAAAAATATTGTAAGAGTTTTTTTTATAGGTGAAGAGTTTGAATACCCTATAACAATTTATCCAATTGACAAATACAATAAAAATCGACAATATTATGTGGCCACCAACAATAAAACAAATTGAATCCATTGGATGGGAACTTGAATCGTCACACGATTTTGGTTATTTTTTTAAATGGAAGAAAGATACGATGTATTGGAATTGCCCTACCTTATTTATAGGGATTAAAGAGGGTTATCACCAAGTACGGATTTCAAAATTTACTGGTCATAATGATTGGTATGGAAAAATGGAGAATGTTTTTCTAGGTAAATGTAGAAGTGTTAAAGACCTTAGAATGATTTGTAATTTAGTTAGTTTAGATCATTACACAAAATTTAAAAAATGAAAAAGTTCAGAACGGGTAATGTAGTGAAATCCTATTATGGTGGATTAGTCATCATTACCAATGTAAGAGGCACGGATGAAAATCCATATTATGATTGGGTATCATTCGATTCGTCCAACTGTAGCGGTGGAAGTTATCACAATACAGAGCGTAAGGAAGAATACTGTTATGATGAGTGTGGTCATATATGTGAAGACCCCGAATGTTCCGTATGTAATGGTACAGGTAAGTATATTGACATAAGATATGGTATGGACTCCGCAAAATATTTAGCGGACAATGTGAAGGATTATATACTTAAAGGTCTAACCAAAAATTTCGATTTCTAATGAAACCAATTAAAATGTACACGGCAATAAAATTGTCAACCAGAACGGTTGATGATACAGTTGAGCCAAAATTAACCTATGGCGAGATTAATGGGCCTTATTACAGTCGTGAATATCCATCAGAATCGTTCGCTACAGAAGAAGAAGCGATTGATTACGCCTATAAAACGGATAAATGGGCAAAATGGTTAATTTTACCTGTTGTCACTTTCGATAATTACTAAAATTAAAGAAATCGTTAAAAATAAAGGCGAAAAAACCTACGCACAAATAGCTAAAGAATTATCGATGTCATATACAACAATATATGATATGGTAAATGGTAGAACCTGGAAACATTTAAAATAAATAATATGGGGACAAATTACACAAGAATTCCTACCGAAGATGAAATGAACGATAGGAAACTTCAGTTAATTAAAGATATTACTGAAATGAGCATAGA
>Ga0116171_10003335_pt1 | contig 14877 bp, 9 predicted proteins | sample AD_JPNHW2_MetaG_FD_89798 | JGI IMG/M metagenome (GOLD analysis project Ga0116171, IMG submission 89798) | Active sludge microbial communities of municipal wastewater-treating anaerobic digesters from Japan - AD_JPNHW2_MetaG | ecosystem: Engineered > Bioreactor > Anaerobic > Digestate | place...
AGAGTTATAATCTGTGATATTTGCCAGCTCATCAGTCAACAGCTTGATTTTTTTGCCAATATTCCTCACCTCGTCAAAAGCCGTCAGTGTTTCTTCCAATACGGTTTTGGCGCTGTCGACAACCAGTTCCTGCGGTAAATAACCAATGGTGGTTCCCGATGGGTATGCCACCGAACCCTTTTCGGGCTCCATCAAGCCGGCAAATATCTTCAGCAGGGTTGTTTTGCCTGCCCCGTTCTTGCCCACCAGCCCTATTCTGTCGCGGTCGTTGACAATAAATGAGACATTATCAAAAAGATATTCCCCTGTAAAATGAACCGAAATCTGGTTGACTGAAATCATTTATTGCACAGAATTTGGCCGCAAAAGTAAGTTTTTCTGCGGACATAAAAAAGAGGCTGCCACAAATGCGACAGCCTCTTCCCAACTGGCAATATATCGTTATTTAGCAATCATAAGCTTTTTAACAACACTTCCATTAACAGTTTCCACTTTCACAAAGTAAATACCAGAATTTAATCCGGCTGTATTAACAGTAACGTTATTATCATTTACTTGTGCCTGATAAATCACTGCACCAAGCGAGTTGGTAAGAGTTATCACCGATTCTTTTTCGGAGGTAACCACGGTAAATTGATCAGTGGCAGGATTGGGCATAATCATCATCTCAACAGTGGCATTGTTTTCTTCAACACCTGTAGATTCAGTAATACTGATATCATCCAGAAAAAGATTGTACATATCAGCAGCACTATAGCACTGCCAACCCAGGTAATAAATACCGTCAGCAGGTACGGTAAAATTACCGCTGCCAGCCACATACGAAGTGCTGACAATACCAGCATGATCATTGATTACAGTAGTAAGGGCGGCTGGATTATTGTCATTGCCTATGGCCACTTTAAGATTTTCCGGATAAGTGGCGCTGGCAACTTTATAATAATATTGCACATTATATGTTTTGGATGATTCAAGGTTAATGCAGGAGGTTATAAACCAATCATCAGCAGCGGCTGCAGTATTCCATGAATACGCAAGACAGGCGGGGCCATTGTTGCCATCGGAAGCTGAAAGATACCAGGTAGTTTGGTCGTTATTATTGTCCAGAATAGTAGTGCCTTCAAGTCCGGAAATTTGTTCAAAATCAATATTATAAGGTACTGTCTGGGGAACAATATTGGTAACAGTATACAACAAAGTATCGTTAGCGGTATTTAAATCGCCTGTCAAAATGGTGTACACGGCAATATCATAATCGCCATCAGCAGACAAATCGGCAGGAACTGCAAAAGTAAATGGCACAGTTTGTCCTGTTGCGATAGGTCCCGGAATAACATCAGCAACAGGTGTACCGCCATTAATAGAATAAGCGACTGGTACACTGCTAATGGAGTTAGCGCCTAAGTTGGCAACTCTGATTTCGATACTTTCTGAAGCCAGATTACAGCTAGAATTCAGATTATCAATTGCAGTGACAGTGGCATCGTATGCAGGAACAGACACCTGGAAAGGAATTGCAAAGCCGGTCATTTCAATGCCGTGCATCAATGCCCCTACCAGTGTGGATGATCCGGTTGAAAGGTCAATGATTCTCATTTCACCGGCGGCAGAGGTGTTGTTATATGCAGCCATATAGCAAATACCTGTATTCTGGTCTATTTCCATATCCTGAGCATAAGCAACATCAAACCCAAGAGCACCAACAATAGTAGCAGTACCCGTGGTTTTATCAATAGAATAGAGGTTGTCATCTGTATTGCTTACAGCGTAAAGCTGTCCGGCAGGGCTGCTAGCAAGATTAATAAATGAAGTAGCAGCACAGGTTCCAACCAGAGTAGGTGCACCATTGGCAGGATTGATAACATATAAATTGCTGTTGGCACCATCATATGATACGCCATACATTATTGATGTGGTCTGATCGTAAGCTAATCCGGCCAGATTCAAACCAATATTACCTACAACGGTGCGGGCTCCCGTCAGGGTATCAAGCGTTACCAGGTCTAAGTCTGTTGACACAGCGCCATACCATTTATTCAATGGGCCCCAGGCTCCGGCAGTAAGATAATTCATGGATGACTGATCTGCCAATGAAACAACAATCTGGGGATTCTGCAAATAGGTATAGGCAGGACCTTCGGGTAAGGGATTGGCATCAGCGTCATAAGCAACATAGCCATAGACTTTGGTAAGGTTTTGTACATCAATGGTCATGGTGATGGTATCGTTGGCAGGCACAGAGTCGGCAGCCAGGGTAGTATAAACCACGACGGTTTTGTTGCCAAGGGTGGCCGTCCAGGGATCGAAAGAAATTTGCTGGGTGGCTCCCGGGTTAAGGTTAACAACATTTTGTATTGAAGTATAACCACCAGTGATGGTCATGGTAACCGCAAAAGAGGTAGCCATAGTGCTGTTGTTCTGCACAGTAGCCATTGGGGTATTGTTGCCGACGCCCACTACCGGGGACATATCAATACTGACAGGGGCTACATCCCAAATATTTGAAACGGTTGTGAACAATGTATCATTCAAAGTATTGCCATCGGCAGGATAAGACGTAAAAATCATGATGTCGTATACATGTCCCGGCATAGAGAAATCATAAGGCTGCGAAAAAGTAAAACTCATATCTGTATTTCCAGGAATGGTGGCCCATACGGTATCACGGACAACAGCACCACCGTCAATAACATAATTCACAGGAATATTTGTATGGGCAACTGTATCAAAATTGCGGACTACCACGATGATTGAGTCAGCATTTGTCAGTGTATCCGTACTGACTGGTGCAGAAAGTTCAGTTATACCCAGATCATTAGACGCAACAGAAGTTTCTGCCAGCTCAAGCCCCCATAATTTGCCATTTTGAGCCACACCAATCAACGCAGCAGTATTGGGAACCACCTGGTCAGAAATACATAATCCTCCAGCAGAATTACTGGTTGTAAGGCCGGAAACTACGGTGGTAACATCAAAATTAACCGCGGTAGGAGCTCCTGTAGCAAGGGTTACCTGTGCCAGATCGTTTACATTAGTGGTTGTCTGACGATATAACCATAAATACGGGCCGCCCGGTGTATAGTCATCGTAAGCAGAGCCATAGATATCGGTTTGCTGGTGGGTAGCTGCTGGAATGGTATTCAGCAGGGTTCCGGTCATGCTGATTAACCAAAAATCGGTATCCCAGTTGCCGCACCAAAATCCATTATTAATAGGGTCATAGGCAATATGCCTTACAACAGTTCCCGCGGGACAAGTGATAGAGCCAACCAGGGTGTATGTCGTAAAATCCATTTTATAAATTGTACTGGAAGCACTGCTGCCATAAAAATATTGGCCGTCATAAGCCAGATCCCTGATATTACCGGCGCCTGTAATTGAAAAGCTATCGACCAGGGCTCCTGTCAGGTTATATTTGTAAAACAGATTGGCATTCCAACGGGTAACATAAATAAACTGTCCGTCAGTTTCCACACCGGCAGTACCAGAAGTAATAACAGGATATTCAAACAATAAATCAAACAAGGCTTTGGTACCGCTCAAAGAATTGATAAATCCTATTGTTTGGCTGTTTTCGGCATTTGACACTATCGGTTTATACACCCCGTTAGTGGCTGGATTTTTACTGCCTTTACTCATCTGCGAAAAGGCAAAAGTGCTTGATATGGCTACAATCAGGCACATACTCATTAATCTCGTAAATAGTTTCATAGTTTGTAATTTAATTATTTTGTATGGGTAAGCAAAGCTATAATTTTTTCTCGTGTATTCGTTTAAAAATATTCAAATTATTTACAAATAACTTTAAATTAATAAATTAACTACAATAATTTTTCAAGTTCTACATACAATTTTTGGGTAGGCAAACCCATAACATTATAGAATGATCCTTCTATGTGTTCGATGCCGGCAAATCCTATCCATTCCTGGGCGCCATAAGCCCCTGCCTTATCAAACGGCTGATAATGACTCACATACCACAAAATCTCTTCATCACTGATTGTACGAAAACGAACCTTGGAACAGGCGTAAAAACAATGAGTAATTTTTTTTGTTTTGAGACATACTCCGGTAAAAACCTCGTGGCTTTTTCCCGACAACTGCCTGAGCAGACTGATGGCATGTTCCTTGTTCTCGGGTTTGCCAATGATATGACCGTCAAGCCATACAATGGTATCTGCAGTAATAATCAAACTGCGGGGGCCAAATTCATCAGGATCATAAGCTGCTGATTTTAATTTGGCAAGATACACCGGAATTTCTTCCCTCTGTAGATTATCGGGATAGGTTTCCCGGGTTTCGCGCACCAGCACTTCGAAATCAATGCCCAACCCTTTGAGCAGGCTATAGCGGCGCGGTGAAGCGGAAGCCAGAATGATACGATAGTCTTTAATTTTTTCGGGTAATGTCATATCAGAAATAAGTATAAAGCACCTGTGTTGATAATAATCCTGCTATCATGATGATTTTAGCAAACAAGCTGAAAAAATGAAAATCCGAAACGTCCCTGGCCCTTTTCACCTTAATTATAAGGTAAACAAGCATCGCTTGTATCACCACAAGGTAAATGCTCAAAGCGGTTTGCGACGAAAAAAGCTGCGCCTGGCACACCACCAGCAACAATATTACAATAATGCTCAAGGCCAGCACCCACTTTTGCGCAGCCTGCATACCTTTTTTTATTGGCAGGGTATTGCATCCGACGGCCTCGTCGCCTCTCACGTCTTCAATATCTTTGATAAACTCCCTTAACAAGGTTAGCAAAAAGGCAAAAACTGCAAATCCGAGTATAAAGTAAGAAATTTCCTTTCGGGCATCCATTGTATGTATGTAGATGTATGGGTCACCAGCTTTAGCCAGAGAAAAAATGGCAAAAAACTGAAACAGCCACACCGAAAACACTGCATAAGCCGCCATCAGTGCCACCACAATATTGCCAGTTAGAAATTGCCGTTTATATTTAAGTGAATAATAATACAATGCCAGCGCTATTACCACGAAAAAAAAGCCCAGCATAATATAGCCAACTTTGTAAGCGCAATAAAATCCAATGAGGCCAGCTAATGAGTTCATTATTATATTCATAAGGTAAGCATGACGGCGCGGGATTTTTTTTTCGAGTACATTTTTGCCTGGTTTGTTGATGCTGTCGGCTTCGATATCAAAATAATCATTAATAGCGTAACCCGCGGCAGCGAGTAGTAAATTGGCAAGTACAAAAAGGGCAAAATCAGGATGACTCATCTGCAAATTACAGGAATATTCAGCCAACACAGGCCTTATAACCCAGAACAGTATCAGGTATTGCGTAAGGGCAATAATCAGCAGGTTTAAAGGACGGATAAGTTTGATGTAGGATCGCATGTGTTTTTTTTGCAAAGATAATGTTATTTGAAAATTTTTTCTTATGATTTAGATGCCATAAGATGAAAAACAATTTCACAAGAAAAGCAGTAATTTTCAGGACAGGTATTTCCCCACCACAGGCATTCTGCGGCCCATGCCAAAAGCTTTGGGGGATACGCGCAGGATAGGTGCAGACTGATATCGTTTATATTCGTTGGTGTTTACCATTTTCAGCACACGATGCACCATAGCGGAATCGCAGCCCCGGGCAATAAGCTGCTGTGGACTGAGGTTTTGCTCGATATATCCGAAAAGTATTTTGTCCAGCAGGTTATATTCCGGCAAGGAATCAGAATCTTTTTGTCCGGGCCTCAGTTCGGCTGAAGGCGGTTTGCTTATAGTATTGCAGGGAATGATTTCTTTATTCCTGTTTACATAATCAGCCAGTTCATACACCTGTGTTTTGTACACATCGCCAAGGACGGCCAACCCACCGCACATATCGCCATAAAGGGTTCCATACCCCACGGCAGCCTCACTTTTATTGGAAGTATTAAGCAAAATATAACCAAATTTGTTGGAAATGGCCATAAGTATCACGGCGCGCAGGCGGGCCTGGATATTTTCTTCCGTAACATCAAAAGGCCGGTCTTCAAAAACGGGTTTCAGCAGTTCGGATAGCGAATGAAAAGCAGGCGCTATCGGGATAATCTCGTACCTGCATCCCAGATTTTCCGCAAGGGCTATAGCATCGGAAACCGAATGTTCCGACGAAAACTGAGAAGGCAACAATACCGCAAGCACATTTTCTTTGCCCAGCGCTTCGGCAGCCAGCACCAGTGTCAGTGCCGAGTCAATGCCTCCCGAAAGTCCCAGTATGGCTTTGGAAAATCCCATTTTCCCAAAATAATCTTTGATTCCTAAAACTAAAGCGTCGAAAATCAACTGTGTAGGAGAACACGAGCCCATTGTATCTTCAGGCAGACTTGCCTGTTCCGTATCGAACCAACTCATGCTTTCTTCAAAAAAAGGCAACTGCAAAACTATCTTTCCCCTCCTGTCCATCGCCATCGACCCGCCATCAAAAATCAATTCGGTTTGTGCTCCCACATGATTGACATATACAATCGGAATTCCGTACTGCCTGAAATTGTTTTCCAACACTTCTTTCCGCCTTTCATGCTGGGTATAAGAAAAAGGAGAAGCAGCGATGTTTATGACTATATCCGGATTAAGCCGGGCAAGTTCCTCCATGGGGTTCATCACATAGAGGGGGTCGGGGCTGATATTCCAAAGATCTTCGCAAATAGTGAGGGCTATGCGTTTATTTTGGTATTCGACGATATCAAAACTGCGGTTTGGCTCAAAATATCGGTATTCATCAAAGATATCATAATTGGGCAGCAGTGTTTTATGCTGCTTGAATTTCACCTGGCCATCGGCCAGAAAAAAAGCCGTGTTAAACAAATTTTTTCCGGCCGGTTGAGTATTTACAGAGGGAGCTCCCACAATAGCGGCAATGCCAGTGCATGCTGCCGCAATCTGATTTATGGCTTGCTGGCAGGAGTTCACAAAATAATCATATTCCAGAAAGTCGCGCGGAGGGTATCCACATACCGCCAGTTCTGAAAAAACCACCAGCCCAGCACCGCCGGATTTCGCCTTGTCGATGGTCTCAATAATTTTTTGCGTATTCAACTCAAAATTACCAATATGGTAATTAAGTTGTGCCAAAGCTATTTTCACAGTAAGGAAATTTCAACAGGCTGTATCAGAATAAAATCCCCACGTACATTTCAATATAATTGGCCTTAGCGCTTTCTTTTACCCGTTTAATGTTGGGATTGTTCCTGAAGGCAAGTTCTACCTCTTCGTTATAGCTGTCGCTGAATACATTGGTAAAACCGCTATTGAAATTGATTCCGAAATTTACGGAAATAATTTTTTCAAACTTATAGGTTCCACCCACTCCTATTATTAAGGATTCCCTGATAAATAAAGTACTGTCGCCTATATTAACATTTTTCTGTGTATAAGATTTTTCCACATTGTTTCTGACTACATACTCATCATCTGACCGGGCTTTAAGTTTAAAGGCGGTACCTAAGCCAAATTTGCCATAAATTGAGAATTTACCCATCAGATCGCCAGTGCTGCCAATCAACACCAAAGGAATTTCGAGGTATTGCAACTTGTACTTGCGTGACAAATTACTTTCGATAGTATCAATAACGATACCGGTATTCGGATCGCGGGCATAATACACGGTGGGATATTTTAAATTACCGCCATTATAATTCACGTTGACACCAGTGCCAATTCCGATGTTGGGGATAAAAAAGTAATTGAAATCAGCGCCATAGCCCATCAGAAACCGTCCGCCATTTTTTTCGTATTTATAAAACTCGCCACCATCCACATCGGCTTTCATCCAACTCACATTGGGAGCTATATGGATACCAAAGTTGAATTTGCGGTCCTGGGCATGTGTGTTAGCACTTATGATAAAAATTAAGAAAGTGCTTAAAATGAAATATTTTACTGATCGTTTCATAACTTTTTTTAGACAAAAATAATACATTTAGAAAATTTCTACCATTAAAAATAATATTTTTGTCAAAAAACCACTTTTATTCACCTTTTATTTTGTCTTTAAAAAACGATTTTACCATGAAAAAACGCTTTGATATTATGACATTTACGATCATGATATCTGTATTTTTTTACTCATGTACCTGCAACCAGAACAAAGAAGAAAAATTTTTGACCGAGTTGAAAGACACCACGGTGAAAATAACATTCAACCGGTACGAAAAAAGCCTTTTTACCCTAAAAAAAGAAGACCTGCAAAAAGAGCTGAAAAGAATTAAACCTCAATACGGTTTTTTTCTGGAAGGCGATCTGGATGATCCACAAAACATTGAACAAATTCGAAGCTATCTGAACGACCCGCAAATGATTGAAAACTATACCTCCTGTCAGGAAAAATTTGCGGACGTTACCAATCTTGAGAAACAACTTTCGTCCTCGTTAACCTATTTTAAATATTACTTTCCTGATAAAAAAATTCCCGAGGTATTTACTTATGTTTGCGGTATGGACTACGAGCACCCTGTGATCTATGCCGACAGCGTTCTTTTGATCGCCCTGGATATGTACCTCGGAAGTGAATATCCACTGTACCAGGCGCTTGCACTGCCACTGTTTATGCGCAAAACCATGTCAGAAGAATATATCGTCAGGGATTGCATGAAGGCAATGGCCGAATATTACTGCTACCAGGAGATGAAAGATGCTTGTTGCCTTGACCAGATGATTTATGAAGGAAAAAAAATGTATTTCATCGATGCCATGATGCCTGAAATAAGTGATACAATAAAATTCAAATATTCAAAAAAACAACTCGATTGGTGTTACCAGAACGAAGCACAGATGTGGGCATTTTTCATCGACAACAAACTACTTTACAGTAAGGATAACCTTACCTACAGGAAATTTTTCAACGAAGCGCCCTTCACTACCTCGTTTTCTAAAGACTCACCCCCGCGCACCGGAAGCTGGATAGGCTGGCGTATTGTCAGTGCCTACATGAAAAACCACAAAAGTACCAATTTTACACAACTAATCCAGGCTGACAATTCCCAGGAAATCCTCACCCAATCAAGATACAAACCCAAAAAGCCCTAATGAAGCATCTATCAACATTTTTTTCAATTTTTATAATCTCAACCGGAATCATATTTTCGCAACCGGCGGATTTTACATGCAAATCATACGACACCATCAATTCAGATATTCCTGATATCGTGATAAAAACCATTGCCACTGACAGCGAAGACAACATCTGGTTTGCCACCGGCGACTGCTTTTTTGGGGGATTTCTGGTGAAATACGATGGCAGGCAATACACGGTTTTTGATTCAAGCAATTCCGGATTAAATGACAGATTTGTTACTTCCATTTTAATAAGCAAAAACGGTGATAAGTGGATAGGAACCCGTTTTCACGGGGTTTATAAATTCGACGACAAGAAATGGACAAACTACTCTCCTGCCAACTGTCCATTGACTAATCCCCATATTACCGACATAGCCACAGACCATAATGATGTTTTGTGGTTTGCTACCGAACACGGACTGGCAAGTTTTGATGGCAACGCCTGGAATGTATTTACAACAGACAACTCAGGCCTGCCCGACAACATAGTGAATGCTGTTTGTGTTGATGCCGGTAACAACAAATGGGTGGCCACATCAAAAGGTTTTGCCAAATTTGACAGTAACAAATGGCAGGTTTATACAATCGAAAATTCGCAGTTGCCCAATAATCAGGTAAATAATATTTACGCTGATCCGTCAGGCAATTTGTGGGTGATATACTGGAGCGGAATAATAAAAATTATCGGAAACAACTGGACAGTTTATAACCACGAAAATTCAGGGCTGCCTCAATTCTGCGATTATAAAGTTATTGGTGACAAAAACGATGTATTCTGGCTGGCCACCAACACTGGCCTGATTCGATGGGACGAGAAGGGATGGAAATTATACACCCCTTTAAATTCGTGCGTACTGAGTTTCTTCGTAAACAAAATAGCCGTTGATTCACAAAACCGTAAATGGGTTGCAACCAACGACGGACTAATGATGATTGAATAAATAATTATGAAAGAGACACTCGAAATAATAGATTTTTTGCGGGAACACAGCAATCCATCCAATGTTAAGGGCATGGCACGCTTTGGAATAACCACTGCACAAGCTTTCGGGGTTCCTTTGCCAATACTCCGGTTAAAGGCAAAATCGTATAAAAAAAACCACTCTCTGGCAATGGAACTATGGGAAAGCGGTTATCATGAAGCACGGATAATGGCTACCATGACAGATGATTACAAACAGGTAACAAAAATACAAATGGAGCAATGGGTACAAGATTTTGATTCATGGGATATTTGCGACCAATGCTGCAGTAATTTATTTGATAAAACAGCTTTTGCCATTCAAAAATCAATAGAATGGACCACCCGGCCGGAAGAGTTCGTCAAAAGGGCTGGCTTTACTTTGATGGCCTGCCTGGCGGTTCATGCAAAAAAGATGGATAACCGGCAATTTCTTGAATTCCTGCCGCTGATTGTCAGGGAATCCACCGATGACCGAAACTTTGTCCGCAAAGCCGTCAACTGGGCACTACGCCAGATAGGAAAAAGAAATATCCAGCTCCGGGAGGAGGCTCTGGCCGTGGCTCAAAAACTGATGCTTTCGGAAAACAAAGCCGCCCGCTGGATAGGGACAGACGCCAGTAAAGAGCTGCTAAATGAAAAAATCATCAATAGGATAAAATCAAAAGAAAAATAAATTTTATGGATACCATCGATACTATTTTCAGCCACCGTACCATACGCAAATACAAAAATCAAAACATCTCCGAAGAGCTGTTAACCCTGATTTTGCAAGCCGGCACACGCGCGTCCACCACAGGTAACATGCAAGTATACAGCATCATCGTCACCCGCGACGAAGAGAAAAAAAAGCAACTTTGCGAGTATCATTTTAACCAGAAAATGGTGTTGCAGGCACCTGTACTGCTAACATTCTGTGCCGATTTTCACCGTTTCAACCAATGGTGCCGCCAGCGAAACGCCGAACCGGGTTACGACAATTTTCTCTCATTTTTTACGGCCGCCATTGATGCCCTGCTTGCCGCACAAAACGTTGCACTGGCTGCGGAAGCAAGAGGTTTGGGCATTTGCTATCTGGGAACTACTACCTACAATGCCGATAAACTTATTGAGTTTTTTAATTGTCCCGAAGGCGTAGTCCCGGTAACCACCCTTGTCATCGGATATCCCGACGAAGAACCAGGCCTTACTGACCGTCTGCCGCTCGAAGCTATCATCCATAGGGAACAATACGAAAAATACACCCCCGGAAAAATTGACCTCCTGTATAAAGAAAAAGAAGAACTACCGCTGACAAAGAACCTCATCATTGAAAATCAGCTTGAAAACCTGGCGCAGATATTCACCCAAAAACGCTATTCAAAAAAAGATAATATCCTTTTCACAAAAAGCTTTTTAGCAGTACTACACAAACAGGGATTTATGAATAATGAATAAATACATCTCCTGCTATTCGCAACAATACTTCGCACACACAGGGATTTACTGAATTTATTAGGATTCTCTCATGAACCAAAAGATGAAAAAATAACAATTGAATTGAGGAAGCGGATAAACTAAAAACCTATCTTTATCAAGATATTTCAAACTTTTTGATTATATTTGTTTTCAAATTGCATTGTGCATGCGGAAGTTTTCTCTCTTAACAATTTTTGTGCTGATAAGTTGGGCGGCGATATCCCATCCAAAGGACTCCATTAGTTCGGGAGACTTGAGGTTTGTTGAAAACAAAGGGCAATGGGATCCGCAGATTAAATACAAAGCAGACCTGGATGGGGGATACCTCCAATGTTTACATAACAAAATTCAGTTTGTATTTCGTGATCAGGCAAAACTCAACAGGCTGCTCAGTTACAAATTAAAAGCAAAAAATAAACATCTGGTTGTGACCCCTGATGAATTTATCATCAATTACCACGCCTACGCTGCTAGTTTTATCAATGCGAACCTGGCTTCCGAAATCCTCCCGGCAGGTTGTGGCAGCGATTATTCAAATTACTACCTGGGCAACGACAAATCAAAATGGGCATCCCGCGTTTTAAACTATAAAATGCTGGTTTATAAAAACTTATATGATAATATCGATATGGAACTTTTTGAAGAAAAGCTCCTTTTAAAATATCAGTTCACGGTGCACGAGGGCGCCAATCCCAACAAAATCATTATTGAATACGATGGAGCCACCGACATTTCATTGCAGCAGCGCAATTTGATTATTAAAACCACCGTCAACCAGGTTACCGAACTTGCCCCTGTAGCTTTTCAGATTATTGACGGGAAAAAAATAGATGTGCCCTGTAAATTTGCTTTACACAGAAACCGTGTCAGTTTTAAGTTACCCGAAGGATACAATAAAAATTACGACCTGATTATCGACCCTGTCCTTATTTTTTCCACCTATACAGGTTCTCTGGCTGACAACTGGGGTTTTACCGCTACCTACGACGAATTTGGCAATACATACTCGGGCGGAATATGTTTTAATGATGTAACCAATGGCTATCCTGTTTCACCAGGCGCTTTCCAGGTTAACTTTGCAGGGGGCGAAGGCACTTACAACGGCGGCTGCGACATTGCCATAATAAAATACGATGCCACGGGCCACAACAGGTTATTTGCCACCTACCTCGGCGGTGACAGAAACGACCTACCACACAGCCTGATAGTGGACGTAAATAACAACCTTATGGTGTTTGGCACAACCGGCTCAGCCAATTTTCCCATTGCCGGCAATGCTTTTGATCCCACTTTCAACGGAGGCACAAACATCACATACGATTATGTGCTGACTTTCAATCTTGGAGTAGATATATATGTGGCCAAGCTAAAAGCCGACGGCACACAACTATATGCCTCCACCTTCCTTGGGGGAACCCAAAATGACGGCAACAATTTTTTCGCTCCCCTCTCCCATAATTATGCTGACGGTGCACGCGGAGAAATCAATATAGATGAAAACAACAACATTTATATCGCTTCCACTACCGCCTCCACCGACTTCCCGGTATCTTCCAATGCGTTTCAGCCTGCTTATGGCGGAGGAGCCCTTGACGGCTGCATTGCCGTACTCGACAACAATCTTCACAACCTCATCTGGGCATCCTTCTTAGGCGGATCGGGTCTCGATGCTGCATACAGCGTCGGTATCGACGACTCCCTGAACATTTTTGTCTGCGGAGGCACCACTAGTACCGATTTTCCCACCACGGCCGGAGCATACCAAACAACATACAACGGTGGCGATGCCGACGGTTTTATCACCAGAATCACCCCTAATGGCAATGCCGTTGCCGCTTCCACTTATTATGGTTCTCCCTATTATGACCAGACTTATCTTATGGATCGCAGCAAACAGGGATTTGTTTTTGTTTACGGACAAACTGCTGATCCCGGCACTTCATATATACAAAATGCACTTTGGAACCACCCTGGAGGAGGACAGTTTATCACAAAATTTTATCCCGACCTCTCCAGCCGTTACTGGTCTACAGCTTTCGGAACCGGAAACGGCGGCCCCGACATCTCCCCCACGGCTTTTCTGGTGGACCTATGCTCAAAGATTTATTTATCAGGATGGGGAGGCTCCCTGAACAGCACCGGAGGCACCAGCGGACTACCCATTTCCAGCAACGCATTTCAGTCCACCACTGATAACAACGACTTTTACCTGCTGGTAATCAAGGACGATGCATCGGCCATGGAATACGGAACCTACTTCGGCGGACCCAACAGTTCAGAACATGTGGACGGCGGCACCTCACGCTTCGACAGAAAAGGAAAGATATACCAGTCGGTGTGTGCCGGATGTGGCGGATGGGATGATTTTCCAACCACAGCAGGCGCTTATTCCAATTACAATAACAGCACCAATTGTAACAACGGTACGTTTAAATTCGATTTTATGCTGCCGGTTACTATTGCAGACTTTCATTTGCCCCCGGTAATTTGTCTGCCTGATTCAGTACACTTTATTAACAACTCTTATACCGGAGGACCAGGAATGAGTTTTCTTTGGAATTTCGGCGACGGCCAGACCTCCACCACCGAAAACCCCGTTCATTTTTATTCAAGTCTGGGCATCTATTACGTAACCCTGGTTGTTACAGATACAGGAACATGCAATTTTGCCGACACTATTTCAAAACCAGTACTTGTTTTATCAAACTCAAGCGATACCATTCCGACAAAATATATATGTCCCGGCGATTTCACACAAATAGGGATTTTGACCCCCGGTGACTCTTCACTTACATTCAATTGGATTCCATCATTAAACCTCAGCGATCCCCATATCTGCAATCCCATTGCCCATCCGTCTACCACAACCACATATACCCTCCTGGTTTCCAATGGTATTTGTGTTGACACCCTGGTCCAAATAGTAGATGTTTTTATGATAGATGCTTTCCCTAGCATCGACACTAATACCTGCGATGGGCACATAACGCTAACAGCCAACACGCTTAGCGGAGCTAACTTTTTCCATTGGTCATCCAACAACAACTTTACCGACTGGCTTAACAGTCCGTCGTCCAATCCCAGTATGTCAACAATAATAAACAGCCCCGGATATTTTTATGTAGAGGTAAGCAATGGCTATTGTTCTATTGTTGACAGCGTTTATGTTGATTTTGTGGTAGTACTCGATTCGCTGGAATTCTTCCCTGTGTCTTGCTATGATTCCTGCGATGGATGGGCCGCCGTTTCCGTTCAGAGCGGGCACCAGCCTTATACTTTTTTATGGAACACCGGCAGTACCAACGACACTATTTTCGGCTTGTGTGCCGGCACATACACGGTAACGGTTACCGATGCCTCGTTGTGTATCTCCGTTTCTTCTGTAGTTATTTCTG
>Ga0116171_10003336_pt1 | contig 14876 bp, 8 predicted proteins | sample AD_JPNHW2_MetaG_FD_89798 | JGI IMG/M metagenome (GOLD analysis project Ga0116171, IMG submission 89798) | Active sludge microbial communities of municipal wastewater-treating anaerobic digesters from Japan - AD_JPNHW2_MetaG | ecosystem: Engineered > Bioreactor > Anaerobic > Digestate | place...
GGGTGCTGTCGACAAATGGCAGCGATTTAAGGTAGTTCACCCCAACCATCTGGTCGCTGACCTCCTTATCGCCAAGGTGACGGAAAATGGCCTGTTCAAATGCTTTCCCCCGGTTGGATGTCCCCCGGTTGTCGAGGGTAAACACCACGTATCCCTTCTCGGCCAGGTAGTTGAGGAATAATCCAGCACCACTGAGCCAGGTATTTGTGACCAGCTGGGAATGAGGGCCACCGTAAACATAGATAATCACAGGGTACCGCTTTGAAGGATCGAAACCGGCAGGTTTGATCAGGCGGCAGTAAAGAGCCTGGTTATCGTCGCTCTTCAAGGTGAAGATCGAGGTTTCCCCCAGGTTAAATTCCCTAAGCGGATTTTCGTTCTGTAACAGGGCCTGTTTCCACGTCCCATCACGGTCGAGGAGGTCAATTTGACGCGCCACATCGGTGTTCGACCAACTGTCGATAATAAACCGGCCATTGGCGGAGACTTGTGCCGAATGGGTGCCGGGTTGGGTGGTAACCGGATCGACTGTGCCTTTTTTCAGGTCGCAGCGGAAAACCTGGCGTTCAACCGGGTTGTCCTTGTTGCAGGTAAACCAGGCATAAGAGCCCGATTTATCGGTCCGGATTAAATCGGTGACTTCCCACTCGCCATGGGTCAATTGCTTCAGCAGGTTCCCGTCAGTGTCGTACAGGTACAGATGGTTAAATCCGTCCCGACGGCTTTCCCAGATAAACTGCCGGTCGTTTCCAGGAAGGAACCGCGGGCCGTGGAGCGGTTCGACATAGGCCTCGTCTTTTTCTTCGAACAGGGTGGCTTTGAATTCGCCCGTTGTCGCATCGTACCGGTTAAGCTTCATGTGATTCTGATCGCGGTTCAGGGTGGCGATGAAAATGCTCTTGTCATCGGGGCTCCAGGTAATATTCGTAAGATACACCATTCGTTGGGCAGAATCCTCTTTAGGATCAGCTTCCGTTCGAAGATAGATCGTCGTTCCGGTTTCCAGTGAATAGACCCCGACAGTGACTTCATGACTTTTCATTCCGGCCATCGGGTAGCGTGTAGGCGCTACGGTTGCAATACGGGTGGTCATATCAACCAGCGGATATTCGGTCACCATCGTCTCGTCCATCCGGTAAAAGGCCAGTTTCTTCCCGTCGGGCGACCAGAAAGTTCCTTTATCAATCCCGAATTCATTCCGGTGTACACGGTTTGAACCGTAAACAATGCCTTTGTTGCTCTCGTTCGTGATGGCCACAAATTTGCCTGAACGGGCCAGGTACAGGTTGTTTTCGAGAGTGTAGGCAGCCGAAAAACCTTCATCCGAAATGTCGAGATTCTCCGCTTTCTCGTCCCAGGAATTGGCCTGCGACACGGTATTCGCATTGATATCAACGACATACAGCTTATTGCCGGAAATGAAGCGGAATTTATTGTTGGAAAGGAAGGTGACGGTGGGAAATCGTTTCAGCGTGTCGAAGTTATTGATAACCAGCAACGTGTTGAGCTGACCCAGCCTGACCAATGTATCGCGGAAAGTCGATTCGGTAGAACCCCTGACCAGACTGTTCCTGGCTACCAGAACAAAGTGGTCGTCGTCGGGAAGCCATTGAAGCTGCGAAAGGTTGGAAGGGATCAGTTTGGGATTCATACCGGTGGCTTCCTCAACGGTGAGCAACCGTTCCTGGGAAAGAGCCGGTAAGGTGAGAAGGAGGAGAAGAAGAGTGGAAAGACGGACCATTTTATGTATGATTTACGATTGACGATTTTTTGTGTAGGGATGGGGAGAGGATGGGTGACCTAACGAAATCTGGTTTCTGCAATGCGGGGGATGAGGCCGGGATCGTTCTCGATGCCGTTGCCAACGACGATCAGGTCGGCGCCGGCGGAATAGGCTTCAGTGGCCAGTGCTGCGCCTGTGATGCCGCCTCCGACGATGAGTGGAATACCGATCGATTTTTTGACCGCTGCAATCATTTCGGATGGAACGGGGTGATCGGCTCCGCTTCCGGCATCGAGGTAGATCATCTTCATGCCCAGCATTTCCCCGGCCATGGCAGTACAGACGGCTATTTCCTTCTTGCCGGAGGGAATGGGCGTGGTGTTGCTCATATAGGTGACCGTGGTCATGCGTCCGCTATCGATCAGCATATAGCCGGTTGACAGAATCTCGATCCCGCTGGCTTTCAGGAATGGGGCTGACTGAACATGGCGTCCGATCAGCAGGTCGGGGTTGCGGCCGGAAATCAGCGACAGAAGCAGGATGGCATCTGCCGCAGGGTCGAGATGCAGATTGCTGCCGGGGAAAAGAATGACCGGAATAGGGGTATTCTCCTTCAGGTAGCGGACTACCCGCGACAGGTTGTCCTGGAGCAGGAGGCTGCCTCCGACGAGGAAACAGTCGATGGCAGCTTCCACTGAAAGGGAAGCCGTCTTTTTCAAGGCATTGCCGCTGCATTTATCCGGATCGATGAGTACGGCAAATTTCTTCCTGCCGGCCTGGGCATTGGCCTGCAGGGTGGGATAGAGTTTCATGAGGCGGGATTAAAAACAGCTTTGGCGATCTGCCGGATATTTTCAGAAATTCCGACCGAGAAATAATGTACCACAGGGACCCCGAAACGGATCAATTCTTCCGATTGACGGATTCCCCATTCAATCCCGACATTGAAGGCATCGTCGTTGGTCCTGCATCCGGAGATTTTTTTCACCAGTTCTTCCGGAATATCGATGTTGAACACTTGAGGGAGGATGTTGATTTCCCGGACGGTACAGATAGGTTTTATCCCCGGGATTATCGGGACCTGGATGCCGTTCTTCCGGCAGGATTCGACGAAAGTAAAATATTTCGTATTGTCGAAAAACATTTGGGTGATAATGAACTCCGCCCCGGCATCCACCTTCATCTTCAGGTGTTCCATGTCGTAGGCGTGGTTAGGCGATTCGATGTGTTTTTCCGGGTAACCGGCTACTCCGACGCAGAAAGAGGTGGCAAAGGTATTTTGTAACTCCGAATCGAGGTATTTTCCCCGGTTCATGTCGGTGATCTGGGCCACCAGGGTATTGGCATAGGCGTGTCCGTTCTTTTCGGGGGTGAAGCTACGCTGGTTCTTGGGAGCATCTCCCCGCAGGGCAAGGATATTGTCGATCCCGAGATAATGAAAATCGATCAGCGCGTATTCGGTCTCTTCCTTGGTAAACCCACCGCAAATGATGTGGGGAACCACTTCAACGTCGGGATATTTGTATTTAATGGCGGCGGAAATGGCCACGGTTCCTGGACGCTTGCGGACGGTCCGTTTTTCGAGGAGCCCGTCTTCCCGCTTCTTATAAACCACCTCCTCCTGATGGTAGGTCACGTTGATGAAGGAAGGTTTGTATTCCAGCAGGGGGTCGATGGTCCGGTAAATGCTGTTGATGTTATTCCCCCGAAGCGGGGGGAGCAGCTCGAAAGAAAAGAGTGTTTTTTCCGCTTTATGGATGAGGTCAACGACTTTCATGACACGTAATTCAGGTTTGTATTAAGAAGTTTTTCCACCTGCTCGGGACTGAGGTTTTTCCGGCGGGCATAATCGGCTACCTGGTCCTTACCGATCCGGCCCAGGTTGAAGTAGCGCGATTCGGGGTGTGCAAAATAATAGCCGCTGACCGAGGCTCCCGGGTACATAGCGTAACTGGATGTGAGGCGGATGTTGACCTGCCGTTCGGCGTCGAGCAGATCGAAAAGTGTCTGTTTCTCAGAGTGCTCGGGGCATGCCGGATACCCTGGTGCGGGGCGGATCCCCTGGTATTCTTCCCGGATCATGGCGTTGATACCGAGGTCCTCTTCCCGGGCATAGCCCCAGAACTCCTTCCTTACCCGCTCGTGTATTCTTTCAGCGAATGCTTCCGCCAGACGGTCCGCCAGGATCTTGATCATAATGGCGCTGTAATCGTCGAGCTCCTGCTCGTAGCGTTCCACCCATTCTTCCACTCCCAGGCCCGCCGTGACTGCAAATCCGCCCATATAATCAACCAGTCCCGTTTCTTCGGGAGCGATAAAATCAGAAAGGCTTAAATTGGGTTCACCCGGTTCTTTCTGCTGTTGGTTGCGCAGAAAGCGGAAGGTGGTAAGCACCTGCTTGCAGGATTCATCAGCATAGATCTCAATATCATCTCCCACGGAGCGGCATGGCCATATCCCGATCACACCCCGTGCCATCAGCATGCGTTTTCCGATGATCTCGTTCAGCATCCGTTGGGCATCCCCGAAAAGTTTAGTCGCTTCGGCACCTTTGACCGGGTCTTCCAGGATGGCCGGGTACTTCCCGTTCATTTTCCAGGCATGAAAGAAAAATGTCCAGTCGATGTACCGGGCAATCTCCTCCAGCGGATAGTCGATGAAAACTTTTTTTCCCAGCAACCCGGGCCGCCGGATCACCCCCTGTTCCCATCGCAATCCGAGGCGGTTTTTCCTGGAATCGGCCAGCGAAAGGTAGGTGTGCCCCGAACGGATATCATGCGACTGACGAAGTTCATCATATTTTTTCCGGATGGAGGCGGCATTTTCTTTGCCCGTTGCGGGAGAGAGGAGCCCGGCGATCACACCGGCTGCCTTTGAGGCATCTTTTACATGGACAACCGTCCCCGCGTAATAGGGGGCTATCTTCACGGCGGTGTGGATCTCGGAGGTGGTCGCCCCACCGATCAGCAGGGGGACGGAGAATTCCATCCTTTCCATCTCCCGGGCTACATGGACCATTTCCTCCAGCGAAGGGGTGATCAGGCCGCTGAGACCGATCACATCCGCCTTCAGGTCGCGCGCGGCTGCCAGTATTTTATCGGCCGGGACCATCACTCCCAGGTCGGTGATTTTGTAGTTGTTACAGGCCAGTACGACACCAACGATATTTTTTCCGATATCGTGAACGTCGCCCTTAACCGTAGCCAACAGGACATGTCCGTTGTTCCGCTGCATTCCATCGGCGGCGGCTTTTTCAGCTTCCAGCCTGGGGGTCAGCCGTGCGACCGCCTTTTTCATCACCCGGGCGCTTTTGATGACCTGCGGAAGGAACATTTTACCGGCACCGAACAGGTCGCCCACCTGATTCATTCCTTCCATCAGCGGACCTTCGATCACTTTCAGAGCGGAATCGAACAAAGGCAGGGCCTCATCGATGTCCTGGTCGATGAAATCAGCATTCCCTCTCACCAACGAGTAAGTGAGGCGCTCGATCACGGGAAGGTTTCTCCAGTCGATCGTCTTCACCTCCCGGGTACTTTCTTCCATCCGTTCGCCTGCATAAGCTAACAGCCTTTCCACGGCATCTTTACGCCGGTTCAGGATGACATCCTCCACCAGTTTCAGTAACGGGGCCGGGATCTCATCGTAAACCGGCAGTGTTCCCGCGTTGACAATACCCATATCGAGGCCGGCTTTGACGGCATGATAAAGGAAAGCGGCGTGCATCGTCTCCCTTACCGGGTCATTTCCCCGGAAAGCGAAGGAGAGGTTGCTGATCCCACCGCTGGTATGGGCATGAGGAAGGTTTTCACGGATCCATGTAACCGCCCGGAGAAATTCGATCGCGTAATTGGCATGTTCGTCAATTCCGGTGGCAACCGTGAGGATGTTCGGGTCGAAAAGGATATCTTCAGGAGGAAAATCGAGCTCCCGGGTCAGTATCTGGTATGCCCGACGCGCGATAACGATCCTTCTTTCAAATGTCGTAGCCTGACCTTCCTCGTCAAAGGCCATCACGACAACAGCAGCACCGAAGCGGCGCAACTGGCGGGCCTGTTCACGGAATACCCCTTCCCCTTCTTTGAGGCTGATCGAATTTACGACCGGTTTGCCCTGGATGCATTTGAGCCCGGCGAGGATGATGGAGAAGTTCGACGAGTCGATCATAAAGGGGACCCGGGCCACTTCGGGGTCCGAGGCTGCCATATTCAGGAAATTAACCATGGCTTTCCGGCCGTCGAGCATGGCATCGTCCATGCTGATGTCGATCACCTGGGCGCCGGCCTCCACCTGCTGACGGGCGACAGAAAGCGCCTCCTCATATTTTTCTTCGCGGATAAGCCGGGCGAATTTCCGGGAACCGCTGACATTGGTGCGTTCGCCGATATTGATGAAATTGCTTCCCTGGAAAACGGTGAGTGGTTCCAACCCGCTGAGGCTCAGGTTGTGGCTTCTTTCGGGTATGCGCCGGGGCACAGCGCCACTTGCAATCCCGACGAATTCGCGGATGTGTTCGGGTGTGGTGCCGCAGCAACCGCCGATCATGTTGACGAACCCGCTGTTGATGAAATCGTTCAGGTAGCCGGCCATCTCAGCAGGGGTCTGGGTATATTGTCCGAACTGGTCGGGAAGCCCGGCATTCGGGTAAGCAATCACCGGGAATGGGGCTTTTTCTGCCAGTTCCTCCAGGTAAGGACGCAGTTCGGCCGCGCCAAGCGAACAGTTGAGGCCGATGGTAAAAAGATCAAAATGGCGGATGGAGACCAGGAATGCTTCCAGTGTTTGTCCGGATAAGGTACGGCCGCTGTTGTCGGAAATGGTAACACTCGCGATGACCGGAAACCGGTTCTCCGGGTGAGGGAATCGGTCCGTGATCTCGTCAAAGACCGCGATCAGGGCGGCTTTTGCATTCAATGTATCGAAAATCGTTTCCACCATAAGCAGGTCGGCACCGCCGTCCAGCAGTCCCCGGGCCTGTTCGCGGTAAGCCTCATACAATTCGTCGAAAGTCACGGCCCGGTAACCCGGATCCTGAACATCGGGCGACATGGATGCCGTGCGGTTGGTGGGTCCGATCGAACCGGCTACCCAGCGCGGCCGGTCGAGCGGGGTGCGCATGAACCCCGCCACTGCCTCCCGCGCCAGTCGCGCGGCAGCCAGGTTGATCTCGTACGCGTGATCTTCCAGGTGGTAATCCTTCAGCGAAATCCGGTTCGCATTGAACGTGTCGGTCTCAATGATGTCGGCTCCCGCTTCGAGGTAAGCTTCATGGATCCCACGGATCACCGAGGGGCACGTCAAAACAAGTAAGTCGTTGTTTCCTTTGAGGTTATGGGGGAAATCCGCAAACCGGTCCCCGCGGAAATCCGACTCCGTCAGTTGATGACGCTGGACCATGGTTCCCATGGCCCCGTCGAGTACCAGTATCCTCGATGTAAGTTCGTTATATAGATCTCTTTGCATGTGTTTTTCTTTCCAGTCTCAGCTTTTGGTTCCCCATCTCTGTCACCATGCGATCACGATCATGTATCCATTCCATTCCTCCCACCAGATCGTATAGTCCCTCCAGCACCCGTCTTCCCTAAGCCGTGCATGTCCCGTCTGAACGGATTTGCAAAGGTAATCAAACCGGCCGACATACAGGTCGTTGCGCAGATCCACACCCGGGTTTCCCCGCAGTTTGTATAAGGCCTCCTTGGCACCCCAGTAAAGGGAAAGCTGTTCCAGACGGTTTTCTTGTTCCAGTGCATTCAGTTCATCAGGCAGCAGGAACCTATCCTTTACCCGGTCGATCCGGGGTGATATCTTTTCAATATCGATCCCAACAGGCCCATCGTGACCAACAACCGCAACAGCATAGTCCCCTGCATGCGAGAGTGATACGTAGTGTGTTCGGCCCGGCAGAAAAGGTTTCCCGTTCGCATCAGTTTCGAGTGCAGAAGGAAGAGGCGACAGGAGTGCCGACAAGGCTGCCCGTGCTCCCAGCCAGTGTCTCTTCCTTTGTTCGTTGCGGAATGTATGGTAGAGCGCTACCTCTGCTTTCCCCGGGGTCAACCCCGAGAACAGCTCATCGGGAGTCTCCGTTATATGCCAGATTCCGGCCCGGATTCCGGGTGAAGGACAGATTTCTCGCAAGAGGGGCATCGCTCGGTTGGGATAGTTCGTGCGGTTGCAAAATTAACCAATAAACCACGGACGTATCGGTTTTTTGCTTACTTTTGCCGTCCGGAAAAAGTTACCTGGATGCCGTGATGGGTGCTCAACATGTTTTCACGTCCGGTGTTAACCTGAAAATCGTTCAACATGGAAAATATTGCAATGAACACAGATGTAAAGTTTAAGGTTGCCGACATGTCCCTGGCGGAATGGGGAAGGAAAGAGATCGAGATGGCTGAGAAGGAGATGCCGGGACTTATGTCGATCCGGAGCAAATATTCTGCGGAAAAGCCGCTGAAAGGGGCACGGATCAGCGGATCCCTCCACATGACCATCCAGACGGCCGTTTTAATCGAGACTCTTACCGAACTGGGCGCCGATGTCCGTTGGGCCAGTTGCAATATTTTCTCCACGCAAGACCATGCCGCCGCAGCCATCGCGGCACGTGGAATTCCTGTTTTTGCCTGGAAAGGTGAGACGCTGGAAGAGTATTGGTGGTGTACCGGAATGGCTCTCGCTTTCCCGGGAGGAAAAGGACCGAACCTGGTTGTGGACGACGGGGGCGATGCGACGCTGATGATCCATCTCGGATATGAAGCGGAAAAGAATCCCACCCTGTTAGCGGGGGAAACCGGAAGCGCGGATGAAAAGGCGCTGATGAAGCAGTTAAGAGATATTTACGTAGAAGATAAGTCGCGTTGGACGCGTACTGTTGCCGATTGGAAGGGAGTTTCGGAAGAGACGACCACCGGCGTTCACCGCCTTTACCAGATGCAGGAAAAAGGTACACTGCTTGTACCCGCTATCAACGTCAATGATTCAGTAACAAAATCGAAGTTTGACAATCTTTACGGTTGCCGGGAATCGCTGGCCGACGGGATCAAACGCGCCACCGACGTCATGATCGCAGGTAAAGTGGTGGTTGTGCTGGGCTATGGCGATGTGGGAAAAGGATGCGCTCATTCGATGAGAAGTTATGGCGCCCGTGTCATTGTAACGGAGATCGATCCCATTTGCGCCCTGCAGGCTGCCATGGAAGGGTTCCAGGTCAGTACCCTTGAGGATGCTCTCAGTGAGGGAAATATCTATGTTACGACCACCGGCAACAAGGATGTGATCACTGCTGCCCACCTGGCCGCGATGAAAGATCAGACAATTGTTTGTAACATCGGCCATTTCGACAATGAGATCCAGGTGGATCAACTGAATCACTGGCCGGGTATCAAAAAGATCAATATCAAGCCGCAGGTTGATAAATACATCTATCCCGACGGGAAAGCCATTTTCCTGCTGGCGGAAGGCCGCCTGGTGAACCTGGGCTGTGCCACCGGGCACCCCTCCTTTGTGATGTCAAATTCCTTTACCAACCAGACCCTGGCTCAGCTCGACTTGTGGAAAAACAAGTACAAAACCGGCGTCTACCGACTGCCTAAGAAACTGGACGAGGAGGTTGCCCGCCTGCACCTGGAACAGATCGGTGTGAAACTTACGAGACTGACCGCGGAACAGGCCGACTACCTCAGTGTGAACATTGACGGGCCGTATAAGCCGGAACATTACCGGTATTAGTGAGGGGTGAGCGGCGACAACCTGTTCAGGTGTCCGCCTGGTTCAATCAATTGGTGACGTAGAGCAACGATCCGTCGTACATCGTCGTGTACTGTTTCAGCGGATACCGGGAAGGACCTGCAAATGGAGTCCCATCGGTCATAATAAATCTTGACCCGCACACAGGGCAGGTACAGGTTATTCCTGAGTCGTCGACCCTTACCTGGGCGCCCTCTTTTCTCGGGTCATAGGGACAGGCGCGTTCGAAGGCCATGAATTCCTCCACCGATTTCCGGAAAAGCAGGATGCCGTTGTATCCGCCTGTTACAGTTTCCCAACCGTTGACCGCATTAAGATTGATGTACTGGGTACCATTCGGGTCCAGGCTGAAATTCACGTAAACGTACGGAATATCGGGCGATTGTGCATCCTTTTTACACGAGGAAATGAAAATGAGTCCGGAGCATATGGTCAGTAGGACCCTAACAGAAAATCGTGCCGCATATTTTTTCATGATACAAATATCGTAATTTTATCGTTCCTTTTTGGGGTGAAATTCATTTAGCAGAAAACACATGTCTTTTATTTGCAGGAAAAGCTGTTCTTGGTCCGGTTCAGGACCTTCCCGGTTCGGGAGCCGGGAATTCTTTCGCATTATAGTTGTCATATCAGTTCTTTTATTCACCGCCGTAACAATGGGGGCACCTCAGGAAGCCCGGATCAACCAGAAAAGAATCGAACGGGAACGCGAGAAAAAAAAGAAACAGGCCATGAAGGAATACAATGATGCCGTGAAGCGACATAACAAAATGCAGTCGAAATCGACCCGCGAAAGCATGAAAAGGACCAAAAAAGAGGCAAAAAAAGTTACTCCGATCCGACGGTGAGCCCCTTGCGTTCACCTTTCGAAAAGGCAATATTGCCGATTGTTTAAGGCGTTTGGTCTAGCGGGTTGCAATCTAATTTAGAATGTTTATATATTTGGTAGGCGTGCCAAATAATTTCAGTTTGATTTTAAATAATTACTACATTTACGGCCTTTTAACAGCGCACAGAAAATCTAACATAAAATCGTATGGTATGTTGAGAAATTTACTTGTTACTTTTGGTATCGTACTGGCATCAAGCGTGTTGGTTTTTTCACAAACCGGCTCTGGCACGCTGAAGGGAAAGATTATCGACAAAGGCACCAAGGAACCTATCCCTTTCGCCAATGTCGTAATTGAGGTCGGCGGTGTGCAGGTTGGCGGATCCACCTCCGATTTCGACGGAAACTATACCATTAAGCCGATCCCCCCGGGGAAAGTGGACCTCAAGGCCAGTTATGTCGGGTACAAGCCCTTCATGTACAGGGGCATTTATGTATCCCCCGACAAAATCACTTTCCAGAACCTGGAATTGGAGGCTTCCACCACCACGCTGAATGAAATTGAGGTGGTCGATTACAAGGTTCCCCTGATCTCGAAGGACCAGACCACTTCAGGAGGTACCGTGACCTCGGAGGAAATTTCCAAAATGGCCAACAAGTCAGCCGATGCCGTAGCAACTACAGTCGGAGGTGTTTCGACCGACGCCAACGGGAACATCACGAGTTTGCGCGGGCAGCGTTCAACCGGTACCGTCTATTTTATTGACGGTATGCGCGTTACCGGTAGTAATGCACTGCCGCAAAGTGCCATTGAGCAAGTGGAAGTCATCCTGGGCGGAACGCCTGCCGCATATGGTGACGCCACGGGAGGTATCATCAACGTTACCACCAAAGGTCCTTCCAAGGCCTTCTCAGGCGGGGTCGACGTACAGACCTCGCAGGTGCTCGACGCCTTCGGGTATAACCGACTGGGTCTCAACTTCACCGGCCCGCTGGTTTCCAAGAAAGATACGGTGCGCGGCACCAAAACCCCGATCATGGGCTTTTTCGTAGCCGGCGACTTCATCTATCAGAAAGATGGAGCACCCCCTGCATTCTCCTTGTACCGGGTTACTGACGAGGTTAAAGACCGCCTGTCCCTCAATCCGTTACGTCTTTATGGTGAAACCAACGCAGTTTTTACCAACGCCGAATTCCTGACCTACAACGACCTGGTAAAAACCAAATCCACCCTGAACTCGGCCGGAACCAATATCAACGTTTCGGGTAAACTCGATTTCCGGGTATCCCCCACCATCAACGTTTCCTTCGGCGGAACGTTTACCTGGTACGACAACCGGAATTTCAGCTATGCCAACTCCTTGATGAACTGGGATAATAACTCCCACTCCAACGGACAGACCTGGCGTGTGAACGGACGCTTCACCCAGCGTTTCCCAACGGCTTCTGAAAGCAAGAGTTTTGTGAAGAACATTTATTATTCCATCGGAGCAGATTTCACCCGTAATTTCGCTAAAACAGAAGATGCCGAGCACAAGGACAACTATTTCCAGTATGGTTATGTCGGCAGTTTTGCCACCCAATCAATAAGAGCCTATACTCCCACACCTGCTTACGACTCGGTTCTCCACATGTGGGGTCACCTTCAAAATGGAACCCGCGACACCATCGTGATTTTCAACGGCTCTGACCTGAACAAAGAATCCTCGAACTGGACCCAGCAGTACTTTGACCTGTTTGACGATCCCACTGGCCACTATTCGAATATCAATGAAATCATTGCCGGGAAAGGTCTCATCAATGGGATGGAACCCTCGTCACCCTATGGCATTTTCACCGGGGTCGGTAACCGCCCCAACGGATATTCCGAAAGCACCAGCGATCAGGTGGCCGTCAACGCCACTTTCGCCGCCGACTTCGGCAATCATGAAATCCAACTTGGACTCCAGTACCAGCAAAGGAAGAGTTCGGGTTACACCAATATCGGATCTTCCCTCTGGGATTTGATGAAGGGCTTCACCAATTTCCATATTCGGGAACTTGATCTTTCGAATCCCCATGCGGTATACCGTAACGGAGTCTTTATGGACACCATTTTTTATGACCGCAGGTATGTCCAATCAGCCCAGCGAACCTTCGATGTCAACCTGAGGAAAAAACTTGGCCTGCCGGTCGATGGAACCGACTGGATCGACATTCTCTCCTATGATTTCGGAAAGAACTCGATCAACTACTACGACAAGGATATGAACCTGCATACTAAGTATTATTACGGTGATCTGCTCACCATGGATATGTTCTCTGCCGACGAAGTGCTGAACAACGGTTCTCCCGTTGTAGGTTATTATGGCTACGATTATATGGGGAATAAAACATCAGGCAGCATGAACCTCGATGACTTCTTTAACCAGCAGGACGGCAACGGCAACTATACCCGTGCTATCGGACCCTACCAGCCGATCTATGTCGCCGGTTACATCCAGGATAAATTTGCTTTCAAAGACCTGATTTTCAATGTCGGTGTGCGTGTCGACCGTTTTGATGCAAACCAACCGGTGCTCCGCGACCCCTACCTGTTCTATCCTGCCAAGACTGTAGCTGAAGTGGGTTCATTAAACGGCGTTACGGTAAATCATCCCTCCGGTATAGGCAGCGATTATGTGGTTTATGTTGACGACGCCCGCGAACCAACCAAGATCACCGGTTACCGATACGGCAGCAATTGGTACAATGCTGAAGGGAGCACCGTAACCGACCCGGTACGGGCGCTCGATGCCGGCAGCGGCGTGCAGCCTTACCTGCTCTATCCGGATGTGGATACGGTGGGAGCTCCCCCGCGTGCAGCTGTGTTCAAGGACTATGAACCCCAGACCAACTGGATGCCGCGTATCTCCTTCTCCTTCCCCATCAGCGACGACGCTTTGTTCTATGCCCACTATGACATTCTGACCCAGCGTCCTTCTTCCGCCGAAGTACAGATTCAACCGATCAGCTATTATTATATCGGTGTGACAGGCTCGTCAGGGACGATCAACAACCCGGCCCTGAAGCCCGAAAAGACGATCGATTACGAATTGGGATTCCAGCAGAAGATCAACAACTTTTCTTCCTTGAAACTGGCCGTCTTTTATCGTGAAATGCGTGACCAAATTCAGCAGTACCGCCTCAGCGGCGCTTATCCGAAGACCTATTATTCTTACACCAACATTGACTTCGGTACCGTCAAGGGGTTGACCCTTACCTATGACCTCCGCCGTTCGGGCAACGCCAGGCTGCGTTTCAACTATACCCTGCAGTTTGCCGAAGGTACTGGTTCAGATGCCGATGCCGCCTCCACGATCATCCGTTCCGATCAGCCCAACTTGCGTACACTGAACCCGCTGAACTTTGACCGCCGTCACCAGTTCAACATCAGCTTCGACTACCGCTGGGGTAGCGGAAAAGATTATAACGGCCCGGTTATCAAGCGCAAAAACGGGAAAGAACCGTTGCAGATTCTTTCGAACCTCGGCGCCAACTTCACCCTCACCGGCGGATCGGGAACTCCGTATACACAGACCAGTAAAATCCTGGCTTACGGAGCCATGGGCCCAATCCAGGGGAGTATCAATGGCGCCCGTCTGCCGTGGCAGTTCCACATCAACGCCCGCTTCGACAAGGACTTCAATTTTGCCCTCAGCAAGAAGAAAGATGCAACCATCAACCTCTATCTCGAAATCTCCAACCTGTTAAACACAAAGAATGTCACCGCGGTTTATCCCGGCACCGGCGACGTAGCTGATGACGGCTACCTGACAGCCCCCGAATGGCAGAACGCCATCAGCCAGCAGATCAATCCGCAGTCGTTCCGTGATCTCTATTCCATCCAGATGAACAATCCTTACCGCTATAGTTCGCCAAGGACCATCCGCCTGGGACTTATGTTTAATTTCTAAGGTGTTTGACAAGAGAAATGAGAAGAAATACCGATATGATAAAAAATAAGATGACCATGAAAAATATCCTTCGCTTTGTTTTGTTTGCGCTCTCCTTCGCTTTGCTCTCCCAGGTGATGTATGCAGAAGAGCTTCACAAGAAGGGAGGTGCGAAGAGCACTGATGAGATCAAGGAAACATCCGCTGGCTGTTCGCCGGGATCTACCTATAAATATCTCGATATCAATAATGTACGTACCCTTTGTTATTCTTACGGGAATGGCTGGTTTCTGGAAAATGCGGAATATGAGATTCCGAAAGGTTCCAAAAAAACCTCCATGTTCTCCTTCTCGTTGTGGATCGGGGGAATCGACATTAATAACAACCTGAAAATGGCGGCTTACCGTTATGGCCAGGGACCTGGGCCCAATTTTGCGACCGCTCATACTAAAAACGATTTCTGGCCCGGCCCGCTTACGGTTGACGGAACTGCCTCCGTTAATTCGGAAACCTGTGTCGCTTATGACAAATTGTATCCGATTACCCGGGCTGAAGTGCAGGAATTCCTCGCGTGGTGGGACAACCAGGCTGAATATCCGAATTATGCCATACCCAAGTCGATAGCGGATTGGCCGGCACACGGTAACAAAGCAAAAGGCCAGGCTTA
>Ga0116171_10003338_pt1 | contig 14876 bp, 15 predicted proteins | sample AD_JPNHW2_MetaG_FD_89798 | JGI IMG/M metagenome (GOLD analysis project Ga0116171, IMG submission 89798) | Active sludge microbial communities of municipal wastewater-treating anaerobic digesters from Japan - AD_JPNHW2_MetaG | ecosystem: Engineered > Bioreactor > Anaerobic > Digestate | place...
AAACTTTTTCCTGAAGCATCAATTGTTTGTACGTTTGTTGTCATATCAAAAAATTATTTTATATAAATTCAATCATTGCCATCTTACTTGCATCTCCTTGTCTTTTAGGAAGCTTAGTAATTCTGGTATATCCACCACTACGACCCTTATACTTTGGCGCAATTTCGTTTATTAACTTATTAGCCTCACTTGAAAGATTATACAATCTTGAAGTTACAATTCTGCGAGAAGCTAGAGTTCCTACATTTGCTTTTGTAATCATTTTTTCTACAAAAGGTCTCAATTCTTTGGCTTTGGCTTCTGTTGTTTTGATCTTACCGTGAGCGATAAGCGAAAGAACCAAACCTTTCATTAAAGCATGACGTTGATTCTTATTTCTTCCAAATTTTCTAACATTACTGTGGTGTCGCATATATAAATTCTTAATTCTTAATAATCTTAATTATTTAAGGGTTATACCGTATCCACCAAGAACTTTCTTTATTTCTTGGATACCCTTATCACCAATACCTTCTATTTCTAATAAATCTTCTTTCTTCTTACGAGCAATACCTCCGATGGTACGGATGTTTGCACCAGCAAGTGCATTTAAGGTTCTTGTAGAAAGATTAAGTGTATCGATTCTTGTTTTCAATATATCCGTAAACTCACTTCCTTCACCCTTTTTTTCCACTTCTTTCTTTTCTTTTACTTCTTCTTGTTCTTCGTCTTCTTCTTTTACAACAGACTTCCTAGCTATAGTAAAACCAACAATAGCCTGCAATTGTTCTACCATAATTGTGATAGCTTTTTCAAGTGCCTCTTTAGGTGAGAGTGTCCCATCTGTCTCTATAGTCATACGTAAACGATTGTGGTTGGTTCTATCACCAACACGCATATTTTCAACTTCATAAGCAACACGACGAATAGGGGTGAAGATCGCGTCTAAAGATATAACACCAACTTCATTTTTGGTTTTCTGGTGCATTTCCTTAGGAACAAATCCTAGACCTTTTTCAACAGTCATTTCGATAGAAAGAGTGTTCTTGCCTGTAACTTCTGCAATGTATAAATCTTTATTCAATATTTCAACTTGACCACCAACTGTTATATCTCCAGCAGTTATAACCTTAGGACCTTTAATCTCGAGTTTGACTGTCTGTGACTCATCTGTATTTAGACGAAATCTAACTTGTTTCAAATGTAGTAACATAGTTATAACATCTTCTTTGACTCCATCAATGACAGAAAATTCATGTTCTACGCCTTCTATTTTAAGTGAAGTGATAGCTGAACCGACAAGAGATGAAAGTATTATACGACGAAGAGAATTACCAAGCGTATGACCATAACCAGGATAAAGGCCATCTATTTCATAGATGCCTTTAGTAGGATCCTCAGACACTATAGATAATTTTGATGGTAATATGATATTTAAATCAGACATAAATATATGATGTTGGAGAACCTGTGGTTCTCAAATTATTTTATTAAAAATTAAACAAACACATTATATTTAACGACTATAAAATTCTAACACTGTGTTGAGATCTATAAAACCTTCAACATTTTTTGGTTTACCTTGAACTTTACCCGAAAGTGAGTCCACATTGAAGGTTAACCAATTTGGACAAGTATAATCCTTTAACTTATTTGCCATATCTTTAAACAAAACACTCTTCTTACTCCCTTCTCTAACTGTAATAACATCGGAAACTCTAATTCTACATGAAGGGACAGTCGTCTTCTTACCGTTCACCAAGATGTGTCCATGAGAAACCATTTGTCTTGCGAGTCTACGTGTACCGGCAATGCCCATACGATATACAATGTTATCTAATCTACTTTCAAGTAATTCAAAAAGAGCTTCGTTTGAAGGAGTGCCCTTTGAAACAAGAGCTTCCTTTATGTAGTTTGAAAACTGTCTTTCAGAAATACCATACATAAAACGAACCTTCTGTTTTTCCAAGAATTGCTGAGCATATCCGGATAAAACTTTTGGACGTTTGTTCTTTGAACTCTTTAGGTGGCGAGCTTCAGAAACAGCAAACTTTGTCGTCTGACATTTCTCAAACACGCCTGCTCCTAACCTTCTTCCTATTTTATATTTTTTGACTGGTTTCATTATTGTTATAATCGTTAGTTAGTAATCAATGATTATACTCTTCGTGGTTTCTTTGGTTTTGGACCATTGTGAGGAACTGGAGTTAGATCACGGATTCCTGTGATTTCTATATCGTAAGCCATAAACGCACGAATCGTAGGCTCACGACCACTACCCACTCCTTTAACTTTAACATCGACATCTTTGATTCCAAGAGCTTTAGCTTTTTCACCGATAACAGAGCCTGCCTTTGAAGCAGCGAAAGGAGTTCCCTTCTTGGCACCCTTGAATCCTAACGAACCAGCTGAAGTCCAAAAAAGGGCATTACCTTCCTTATCAGAAAGAACAACTTTCGTGTTATTGAATGTTGCTTCTACATTTAAGGTCCCAGATACAATCTTCTTCTTAGGTGCTTTGCCACTTGTTTTAACAACAGCTTCCACACTTTTTTCTGTGTCTTCAACCTTTTCCTCTTCTTTTTTTATTACTTTTACTTTTCCCATATTAATAGCTTTTAACTTTATAACTTTCTACTTGATAACTAAAATTATGTCTTACTTTCTTTTCGGCGACCAGATGCCATTGTCTTACGTACATTACCTCTTATTGTTCTTGAATTTGTCTTAGTTCTTTGTCCGCGAGCTGGTAACCTCCTCATATGTCTTACTCCACGATATGATTTGATATCTTTTAATCTTTTTATATTGGAAGCTATGTCACGCTTTAGAGCACCTTCAATAGTCATAGACTCTATTATTTTTCTGATTGCGTTTTCTTGGTCTATTGTTAAAGCATCTGCTTTAATTGTAGGATCGATACCTGCCTCCTTTAATATCTTTCTGGAACGTGAAATACCAATACCATAAAGGCAAGTCAAACCTATATCTAAATGTTTATTATTAGGAATAGTTATACCGAGAATTCTCATATTAAATTATTGTTTTTGTTTATGTTTAGGATTAGAACAAATTACACGAATATGACCACTTCGCTTGACTAATTTACACTTCGTACAAATTTTTTTAACTGAAGATTTTATTTTCATTTTATTTAAATGCTAAAGAAAAATATAGGGCCTATACCCTGTATTTTTAACTATTAAACATATGTCCTTTGATAATACACTAATTTAATAAAAAAAGCAAGACCTTATATTCTCTTGACAATCCTTCCTTTACCACCATAAGGATCAAGGAGGACTTCCACTCTATCACCAATCAAAACCTTGATGCGATGCATTCGCATTTTACCAGAAAGGTAAGAAATCAAAACCTTCCCATCTTCAAGTTCTATTCGAAACAAAGTGTTCGGAAGAGCTTCTATCACGGTCCCTATAACTATATTTTCTTTATCTTGTTGACTCATTAATACAACTTAAATATAACAAAAATCTATTTATTCGTCAAATTATCAAAACTCATATTTATCTTATCTATGTTTTTCGGAAGATATTTTTGCCATGGAGGGAATATTTTGACCATTGCAGATGATATACCCGGATCTTGCCTAAATATTGAAAGAGTATCATCTTTATAGACGCCTAAAAGTTTTGATTTAAGTAAATCTAAATTAGGATACCATATAGCCTCTGCTTTTCCTGAAAGAGTAAATGGAATAGAAACTGCGTCCTTAGTAATTTGCTGATCAGCGTTTGAGAATTTAAATGTTAAATTTTCTAAACCAGATATTTTAATTTCTTTTGCTTCATCACCCACAACCAGAGGCATTGCATTCCCGATAATACTTTTAACCAAACTTTCTTCTTGAAGAAGTACAACAGCCAAAGTCCCTTCTATCTCTACTTTAGCATCTGCTTCTTTAGAGTAGAAATCATCTGGTGATTTATAAGAGAAGTTAGTTGCTCCTTCATATAAAACATACCCTTCAGGTACAAGAGCTTTCACTTTGTCATACAACTCTTCACGGAAAGATGTTTCAGCAATATTTTTAACATTTTCTTTATCTTTTTCATTAAGCGTATATACGAGTCCTGAAGCTCCACCTGTAAGTGACTCTTTTATTTTGCCATAAATCTTCTCATATTTAGCTGTACCCTTGAAAGCATTAATATACAACTTCTCTGGCGAACCATTATATACATCACCAGGCAAGAAAGCAGAAACAGGAGCGTCCACTTTACCCGCTATTATATTACCGCCATCCTGTTTATATCCTGGAATAGTAATCGCTTTATCCAATTTATATGTTTTACCTTCTTGATCAGAAAGCATTGTACTTACAACTATATTCTGAGCTGTAATACTGTATTCATTATAAAAAGTTACTACACCTTTTGCGTTTTCCGAAACTTCTTTCGGCTCAGTAAGAGTTATATTTTTCGTTCTCTTTTCAGGTACAATCATTATCTCGAAATCAACATTCTGCCCCCCAGAACTTTTTGAGGCAACAAATGATTCATCTGTATAACTAATACCTTCATGTCTCTGTGTTATTGTAATATCAGCTTTTTCTAAAAAATTTCCACCGAAGTATACAAGCCCCCCTAGTAATGAAATAATAAAAACGAATAATAAAGTTTTACCAACTGCCCTTTTATCATTTTTTATTTTGGGAGTTCTCTCTATCCTTCTGCTTTCCGTATTCATATCCCTCGAAGAACGACTTTTCAAATATTCATCTATTTTGGATTCTTTCTCTTTTATTATTTTTTCCTCGATGTATTCTTCCTTGTATAATTTATTCGTTTCTCTGGACATCATCGCGATCTCCTCTTCTTTCTTTATAACGATCTTGCCAATCTCTTTTTTAGGCTCTCCACGCAGAACAATCTCTTCTCTAAAAGTAATTTGCTTTTTATCTTTATTCAACTTAATGTCTTCTATTTTTCTTGGCATATTTATTTACCTAACTTTCTAGTAATAGCTATCGCTTCTACCATCAAGAAAGGATCACACGTGCCCTCTTTGACATTACACATATTCAAGAACTCTTGACCATCAAGAGATATGACATTACATTTATGATCAGAAAGCATTGATTGAATATGTTCTTCTGTCTCCAAGACATTGGCAAACCAATTCTTTATATCATTGTCAGCTGTCAAAAATATAGTTCCGGGAAGCATAAGTGCTCGAGGTAAAGTACTTATACATTGTCTAAAGGCCTCACCCCAAGAGTTCTCGATTGACTTGAAAAGTGGCACAACCTTTTTCTTAAATTCACCAGAAAGATTATCTTGACTGTACAGTTTATAAAGTTCTTCGGCATCTCGGCATTCTATTTCAAGTTTGGTGCACATATATTTATAAAAGGTTCTTTTTCCAAAAGGAAAAGAAAGTGCCGCTTTTAGTATACCTTTAGTGACAATACCAACATCAGTTATCTCCCCGCTAATATCGAGAAGTAGATAAGAATCTGGTGTTATATATTTATCTCTAATAGCCAAATATGTATCCACGGTAAATGTCGAAAAACTAACATCAATATGATGAAATGTTTTAGAAAGAGTTTCTTTTATTTTATCAAGACACGAACGAGGACTAATAGAAATAGTCATATCCATTTCGAGAGATTTACATTTTCGTCCAAGTGGGTCATCTACTGTATAACCGTTCAAAGAAACTCCCAGAGTGTGTTTCTCTATTATTTCTGGAGTACCTTCGTTCTCGCCATATTTATCTTTGAAAGCTTGGCTGAGAGATGATATCTCCTTTTCTATAAGTTCATTGGCTAATTTTTTATTAAAAATAAAAGTCTTATCGCGAGACATCTTAATAGCTCTCGTCATAGAGATATACCATGGAGAAGCAAGAACACAATGTATCTCATGTGGAGCTCCGGACTTGGTATGGTAAAGTGTGTCTGCTGTATTCGAGAGAGCTGAGAGCATGTCTTTCATGAAAATATCGAAATTAAAGTTCTCTCGAAACTTTATATCAGTTCTAACTGTTTTTAATATAAGAGGTAGACCTACACCATCTGTCGGCACACTGACTATCGCACCTCCGACACTCCCTGAACCAATATCAAAAATAGCTACAACTTTTCTTTTATTTCTAAATGAAAATAAAAATCCCATAGTATATATATTATACTACAGGATACATCAAAAAAGATAGTAAGTGTGGGGAAAATTAATCTAAAATTGCTTTTATGCGTCTAATACCAGATGCTACAGCTTCTTCTTTTTGAATTTTGAAATGCCCAAGTTCTTTGGTATTTGAAACATGTGGCCCACCACAAAACTCTTTTGATATTGCCTCACCATTTTCATCTAAAATAAAATATACAGAAACAACATCAGGATATTTGGTCCCAAATTCCATTTCTGCCCCCAGTTTTTCGGCTTCTTCTCTTGGCATTTCTTTTCTTACTACTTCTAATTTTCTATTTATCTTATCATTAACCCAATCTTCAACTTTCTTCTTTTCTTCGTCTGAGAGTTTGTGATCACATAAAAAGTCTATACGAAGTCTTTCTTCATTTATATTACTCCCACGCTGTTTAATATTTCTACCAACTACACTTTGAAGACCAGCCAAAAGTAAATGATGTGCAGTATGTAAACGAATAGTTTTCTCATTATGATCTGCAAGACCACCCTTAAACATGCCAGCCGAAGAGGTTTGAGAAAGCTTTTGATGTTCTTTCATTTTTTTATCAAAATCCGCCCTGTCTATACTTATACCCTTTTCAAGAGCTAATTCTTCTGTGAGCTCTATAGGAAAACCATAGGTAGTAAACAAAATAAATGGATCAATACCTCTTTCAAATTCTTTTAAACCCAATTCAAGTGTTTTTTTGAATTTATCTTCTTCTTCTCTTATCAAACCCTTATCCTCTAAATTATAAATGTCTTTATAAATATCTTTGACTTTATCTATTATCTCCGACAATGATTTATCAGAAAATCTTGACGCTCTTCTTATTAAACGCCTAAGAACATATCCAGCACCGTTGTTCGATGGTACTATGCCATCTGAAATTATAAACAGTGAAGCCTTAATATGATCAGCAATAATTCTCTCTTCTTTCGTTTTTTCTCCATTAAACAAATCAGTATCGTAAACACTTTCTTTCTTATTTACTACTGTAACTAGCCTCTCAAGTCCCATACCAGTATCAATGCCAAGTATCGGAAGCTTGGTTAACTTAGCTTCACCTTTATCTAACTTTTCTCTAGATCCATCTGAAATATATTCATTAAAGACGACATTCCAGATTTCAACATCTTCCCCAGTAGCATTTCTACAATAAATTTCTGTTGTTGGACCACAAGGACCTGAGTCTCCTGTTGGTCCCCAAAAAACATCTGCACCTTCTTCTTTAATTAATAAATTATTATCTATTGATTTCCAGATTCTTTCTGATTCTTCGTCACGAGGAACAATACCTTCACCTTTATATATAGTTACATAAGAAATAGAAAGACCCATTTCTTTAGTTATAAATTCATAAGCATATTCTATAGCTTCTTTGCGTCCATAACCACCAAAAGAAAAATTGCCAAGCATCTCAAAGAATGTAAGATGAGTATTATCTCCAACTACGTCTATATCACCTGTTCTTATACATTTCTGAGATGTAGTAACATTCTTCACTCCAAAATCTCTTTCAGCAAATTCTGCATTCGTATAGTAAGGCTTGAATTGTTGCATCCCCGCAGTCGTAAAAAGCACAGATGGGTCATCTGGTATAAGCGATGATGAAGGTAATATCTTATGCCCTTTACTTTCAAAAAATTTAAGGAATTTTGTGCGTATTTCTTTTGAGTCCATTTTAATTTAAATCTTCATTGTTGTTTTTGAAATATTTTGTCTTCTTTAGTCTATCTTCGACAAACCAAAGAACTATAAATATGAAAAGTGTTAACAGGGTCGCAACAATCGCTATATCAAAAAGGCCAAATCCAGATGCCATACCGATACCTGCACAGACCCACAGACTTGTCGCTGTGGTAAGGCCCATTAACTTTGATTCTTTTGCAAAAATCAATCCTGTACCGATAAACCCAATACCAACTACAATCTGGGAAATAATCATCAACGGGTTGAGTCCAGCCATTCCTGTATAATATTTAACCATTTCATTTGAGACCACTACAAATAAAGCTGAACCCATAGATACAAGAGCATACGTACGCATTCCAGCCGTTTTATGTGCCCAAACACGCTCAACACCAATAATCATGCCCAATAATAAAGCTATCAAAAGACGTGCAAAAACATCAAAAGTCATTGTGTTAAATAAATTTTCCATGCTTATATCATAACAAATTTTAGATAAAAAGACACTATCGTCGTGTCTTCTTGTATGTCATATGTCAAGGCAAGGCCTTGACATGCCTTCTATACAACAATTCCACCACCTAGGCAAGTATCTTCGTCGTAGATAACAATCGACTGCCCAGAATCTACAAGTACAGAATTATCAAATATCACTTCCGCACAAGTCCGACTTGTGCAAGATATCGTGCATTTAAACAATTCTCCATGATAACGGATCTGGGCAGTGTATTTTTCATTTTCTTTAGGTATACCATAGATCCAATTGACACTTTTTATTGCAACATGAGCGTTCTCCGCTAGGACTTTCCTAGCGGAGAGGTTCTTGGTAGAAACAGTGATTGTATTATTTTTTATATCTTTAGCAACTACATAATATGGTTTATCTTTTTCTGTTTTATCGGTAATTATAAAACCATGTCTTTCCCCCAAGGTAAAAAACATGGCCCCATCATGAAAACCAATTACTTCTCCATTTTCATTTAGAACATCGCCTTTTTGTGTTTTTATATAATGTTTCAAGAAATCTTTCATATCCAGAGGACCTAAAAAGCAGACCCCTTGGCTATCTTTCTTGGTTGCTGTTGGAAGTTTATATTTATCCGCTAGTTTTCTAACCTCAGTTTTTCTCAAATGACCAATTGGAAAAATAGTGTGAGCTAAATCTTCTTGAGTCAAAGTCCAAAGGAAATATGATTGATCTTTTGATTGATCAGGAGATTTTGATAGCTGGAAAAGATAATTACTTTTCTCAGGTCCTCGGACGAGGGAGGCGGGAACCGGTGCCAGACCATTCGAAAAGCAATTATCTTTTCCAGCTGAATTTATTTTGTAATCAGTAATTGATAATTGGTAATTATTTATTGCATAATGCCCAGTAGCAATATAATTAGCTCCGTGCTCTTTCGCAAATTTCCAAAAAACTCCGAATTTAATTTCACGATTACACATAACATCTGGATTTGGGGTTCTGCCATTTTTGTATTCTTCTATCATATAAAGAGCAACACCTTTCTTATATTCTTCTTCTGCATCACATTCTAAAAATGGAATACCTAGGTGTGCACAAACACGCATGGCATCGCGCCTTTCATCACGCCAAGTACACTCTATGAAATCTGGAGTCCAAGTACGAATAAAAACCCCAACAACATTATATCCCTGATCTTTAAGTAGTGCCGCGGAGACAGAAGAATCCACCCCGCCCGAGACACCAACAAATACTGTTTTATTATTTGATTTCATATATTTATATTACTTCATAAAATAAGCTCTTCTCGAAATGCACACAATAATTTTCTGCTGAAAATTTTGCTCGTACTCGGCCCGTCGGCCTCCGTAAGTCATTTCTCAAAGACTTATTTTATTTTGTTCACGCCTTACTCCACCTAGCAAATATACCACAAGGAAGCAATCTGTTTCCATCTGTTTCCTCTGTGGCAAGTTCTCCAGCTTCTATTTTCCCTCTGAAATCTTTCATCATTTCTTTTAAATTATTTTCATAAGTAATACTTGAGTATCCAGCTGTATATCCACTCATAAGAACAAACAATGGATTATCAGAAAGTAGTTGCCGACATAAATTCATAAGTTCTAAAAAATCCTTCTCTATTTTCCAAAGTTCATCTTTGGGACCATGACCAAAAGCTGGCGGATCCATAATTATGGCATCATATTTGTGTCCTCTTTTAACTTCCCTTTTCAAAAATAAAATGACATCATCTATAATCCATCTTATAGGAGCATCTTCAAGCCCTGAAAGTTTAGCATTCTCTTTGGCCCAATCAACAACAACTTTCGAACTATCAACATGACACACCGTAGCTCCAGCTTTTGCACAAGTAATAGTAGCTCCTCCTGTATAAGCAAAAAGATTAAGGACTTCAACAGGCTGGCTCCTCAAGGACTTACCTCTCTCCGCTTTGCTTCGCGAGGAAAGACCTTTCCCGTCAGCGATTTCATTCATAATTGGTAATTGGTAATTGGTAATTATTTCACTCATCCATTGCCAATTAGAGAGTTGCTCAGGAAAAATTCCAATGTGCTTGAAAGATGTCGGCTTGATTATAAATTTCAAGTTTCCAAAATTGATATTCCAATTTTTAGGAACCTTCTTATCAATTATCCATTTTGTCTTATTCCCCTCTCTCTCAAATTTTAGATCAGTTTTATTCCAAACAGACAATTCTTTTTTCTTATTCCATAAAGCCTCTGGATCGGGACGTCTTAAAACGAAAGACCCACAACGCTCTAGCTTCTCACCATCACCAGAATCAATTAATTCATAATCTTTTTGTTTTTGTAATTTTAATATCATATTTATTTCACTGTTGATAAAAACGTAGTAAATTATTTTATAAAAAAATGTCTGGCACCTCGTCCTCCCTCATCCGAGGACTTTTTTTAGAATATAATTTGCGAAGTTTTTTATTAATTATTTTAAATAATCATTTATGTTTTTTTTATGCTCTTCAAAAGATCTAGCAAAATGTACCACACCATCCTCATCGTGTAAATAATAAAGATAAACTGAACTCTCTGGAGCCATCGCTGCTTTTATGGCAAGAAGTCCTGGGTTATTTAAAGGCTCACTAGGAAGACCCTTTTCTTTATATGTAGATTTATCTACATCAACCTGAAGTGGCATACCAAGATTTATTCTTTTCCACAAAATTCCAGAAATAATATAAATATCCTCCTTACCGTTTGCTTCTCCTTCTAAAATAGAGGCCATTATTAGAACATCTTTTAAACTTTTCCCGCTTTTGTTCAAATCTGAGGATATAGTCCTCATTCTGTTGTCAAAATTATTAGATAACTTATCTACTATTTCGTCTGCGGTGTCAAGTGGAAAGAAAAAATATGTATCGGGGAATAAATACCCTTGCTTGCCAGCTGTTCCCGATAAAAACAAATCCTTACGAAACCCCGCTAATTTATCTGCAAGAATTGAAGCAACTTCTTCATTTGTAAGACCTTCTCTTATGGTTACCTTTATAGGATCAAGATTATGATGACCTCTACTTACCTGCCAAGCAATCCTCCAAACAGGGGTACCTTTACTTATTAAATAATCACCAGACACGATACCCTTCCCGCTTTTTAATATTTTAATGAATGCCTTAAGCATGAATTCACTTCTTATAGCATTCTCACTTTTTAGCTTTTCACTAATTGAGCTGACCGATTGTCCAGATGAAATATGAATAATCACATCTTTATTTGAAAGCGGAGCAAACATCGTATAGTAAATAAATAAACACAGAAAAATTACTATAAGAGGTAAATTCTTCATCAGCCACTTTACTGAGTTTTTATTATTAGAATATTGTTGCAAAGATAGATCACTCATACACTACTATACTGGTAAGTTGGAAGGAGGCTTTGCAATCTTTGATTCAATACGCTTGAAGCTTGGAGTTTCTGAAACCATACCCGGAAAGTGATAAAGTGTTGCAAGCTCTTCGCTGGAGAGAACAAAGATATCTGGTTTACCTGATGGAAAGAACATATTAACAAATCCTGGATATTTGAAGGCATATTGAATCGGCGGATGAAAAAATGTTCTCATTCGATAGAAATTAAGTATGCGTCTTTTCATTGCTGTTAAAGCAAGCCCTGTGGGATCTGACCATGGAGCATCAAACTGAGTCGAATTTATTCTATCTAACTCATTAAGTTGTGGTTTAGCATATTGACGAAACAATAAACGTGATGCGCGTCTAAGATTATTAAAATCATCATCAGAAACATACTTTTTATTAGCTAATGTTATCATACGTATTCCGCAATCAAAATGGATTTTATCCAGATGATCAGTTATACCCTTTATCACTGATTCTAATGGCTTAGGAGTTCGCATATCCATACCACTTACCTCAGTCCTGTTACCTTCAACTTTATCTTTGTTCATACGAGTAAATGGAGCAAGCACTTCAAACATATAATTCTTAGCCGCAGTATAAAAGTCAACGTGTTTACCTGTTTTATGATCGTGAAATTTTTTAATACTTTGCCTAACTATAATCTGTATCCAAACTTGTTGGCCTTTAGGAAGAGAACCTAGATATTCGATAACTGGAGTAATGGGATCTACCTTAAATTCTTCTTTCACAGCTGTCTTCATGTCATCACCCCAATCCTTATAACTTTTAATTGGAAGAAAATCTGGTTTCAATTTATGAAATTCACACCCCCACATATTCCAGTCACCTTCTTTAGAATATTGAGGTACGTCAAAAGCATAATCTTCAACTTCAACTACTTTAGCCTGTGGGTATTGAGCGTATATTTGTGTTTCGACAAGATTCCTGATACGCGATGGAGTTCGAATAAAGAAATGAACCCTGCCATCTATTGAAACAATTTCAAGAGAAAACCAAAGCCACGGTGCACCTATCATAAACTCTTCCCAAAAACCTTTTCCACTTTTATGATATAAGGCATTAGAAAACACGAGCTCCATTGCAGCCGGAGTTTTCACTACCTCCCTAGGAACTTGAATCTCGAGCAAAACCCATTTGATACCCATTATAAAACGCTCTTGTCTGTAATGATGCCATAGCTTGACCGCAGCAAATGCAAGCGGAATAGGCATAAGATAACCAATGGCAACCAAAAGAAATTGTATGAGATTAAAATTATGAGTAGCGAAAAATTCTTGTATCATATTTATTTACTAAATGCCCCAATTAATATAGCGGCAAGTATTAAGCCCAAAATAATTATCAGAATATTCACAATGAATCCTTTCTGCATATTTTTATTATAACATATTTTAAAAAGAAAAACTCCCCCGACCTAGGTCGGGGGAATTTCTTATGCTATCGTGTATTTACCATCCTTATTCTTCTTGAAATATTTAGAGTTTTGGAGATTTACTAGAATAGTATTCTTCTTTAAGTATCTTTCTTTCATAACTTGGTCAATAACTTCTTCTTTTGTCATCGGACCATTCTTCTTGATAAGTTCTTTGATGACATCACGGACAACACCTGTTTTATAACCCCATTCAGAAAGTGCATATATACCTCGTCCGACAAGGACAAATCTGGAATCTTTTATAAGTTCATTGTGGCAAGTAGCAACATGACACTTTTTATCAAAAGTATTTGCAACAGCTTTAGCTACTTCTCTAAAGTGCATAGGCGAACCGTGCTTGCGCATCATAAGATAAGCGTAATCTTTAACACCACGAGTTTTGATACTTGATGAAGTTGCTTTACCCCACTCACCAAGAGGATTTTTATTTATCTTCTTGGAGATAGACAACCATCTTTTTGCAATTTCTTCGTTTTTGTATTCTTCTGCTATATCTTTGACTTCATCTAAGAAACGAGAAACGAGTTCTCCTTCTGGGATTAATTCGTCGTCGGAAAGTCCCTCGAACATTTTCTTAAGCGAACTATGTATCTTGTCTGCAATATCTTGATCAACACTCCAACGTGTCTTAAAGTGATCATCTTCCTTATGTTTAGTAAAATCATTACCAAGAGTCAAATAAAGATGAATATGGTTTTGAGTAAGTTTATCTTTTGAAAGATGACCCAGAAGATCTTGTTCTGCAATAACTGCTCCAAGTGTATGCATTAATTTCTTTAGTTCTTCGAATATCTCCTTCTCATTTTTAAAGACTTCTGATTTACGGATAAGGGCAAGAGCAGAATTCTCTATCTGTCTTACTCGCTCACGAGTTATACCATACTTTTTACCTATTGCTTCTAGTGTCTTTCTTTCCGCATCATCTGTAAGTCCGAAACGATTCACAATGACTTCGTAAGCACGAGGAGGGAGTGGTGAAAGCATTCTTTTTGTAACTTGTTTTGGTTTAAATGAAACTGTTGTAGCCATTTGATTTATAAAATTTAAATTATTAATATTTAACGTTCACTCATAATATCATTACTATCGTATAAAGTCAAATACTTATTTATTTTATACGCATAATTCTATAAAACCATTAATTTCCAAGCTTAATTTGAGCACTCCTAGCCCTTGTTCTGCCAAGTTCTGTTAATAATTTTTTACGCAAACGAATATTTTTGGGTGTAATTTCTAAATATTCATCATCTGCCATAATTTCAAGACCTCGTTCAATTGACAATTTATAAGGCGGTTTTACGTTAATAGCTTCATCAGAACCAGAGGCACGCATATTAGAAAGTTGCTTACCTTTTGTTGGATTTACTGTCAGTTCATCTCCTTTTGTAACATTACCTATAACCATACCTTCATAGACCTCATCTCCATGCTCTACATATAAAATTCCTCGCTCTTGAAGAGTCCAAAGAGAAAAAGCCAGAACTTTACCGTTTACCATTGAGGTCATAGAACCAACTTCTCTTTTCTTTATTTCTCCAGCATATTTTTTAAATCCAATAAATCTAGAAGCAATAATTCCCTCACCTCTAGTATCAACAATAAACTGTCCACGATAACCGAGTAAACCTCTTGTCGGAATTTCAAGAAGTATCCGGGTGATACCCTCTTTCTCATGCATATTAGTTATGAGACCTCTTCTTGAAGTTAATTTCTCTATGACACTTCCA
>Ga0116171_10003343_pt1 | contig 14869 bp, 14 predicted proteins | sample AD_JPNHW2_MetaG_FD_89798 | JGI IMG/M metagenome (GOLD analysis project Ga0116171, IMG submission 89798) | Active sludge microbial communities of municipal wastewater-treating anaerobic digesters from Japan - AD_JPNHW2_MetaG | ecosystem: Engineered > Bioreactor > Anaerobic > Digestate | place...
CGGCAGGTGGCCTGGGATACTGCCCGGTGGCCCCGGGAACCGCCGGCAGCGCCGGCGGTCTCCTCGCCGCCATCCTGGTGCTGCGGTTCAGCCCGCATCCCTGGCCGGTTCTGCTGGCGCTTGCCGCCGCTTTCACCTTTCTCGGAGTGATCGCCTCCCGGCGCCTGGCCCATGAATGGGGAGAAGATCCGCAAAAGACGGTCATCGACGAGGTGGTCGGGATGTGGATCTCCCTCCTGTGGACAGGCTCCGGGTGGATCACCCTGGGGTTGGCTTTCGGATTGTTCCGCTTTTTCGATATTGTTAAGCCCCTCGGCATCCGGAAAACGGAGTCGCTGCCCGGGGGACTCGGGGTCATGGCCGATGATATTGCCGCCGGTATTCTCGCCAATGTAACCCTTCAGCTTGCCTGCCATCTAATACCGGCCTTATCATGAACATGCCGCAATTGAACTGCTTCCTCAAAGCCCAGGTGTCATCTGCCGTCTCCACCGTGGTTGATTTCGGCATTACGATCCTCCTGAAAGAGGGATGCGGGTTCTGGTATCTCTTCAGCACCGCAACGGGCACCCTGCTCGGAGGCGTCACCAACTTCACACTGGGACGTTGCTGGGTCTTCCGGGCCACCGATCTCCCCAAAGGTTCCCAGGCCATCCGGTACACGATGGTATGGGCGGGAAGCATCCTGCTGAATATCGGCGGGGTTTTTATGCTTACCAGTGTCATGCATTTCAATTATTTGGTTTCCAAAGTGGTTACTTCCCTGCTGGTGGGAATCTCTTTTAACTATTGGCTTCAGAAGAAATTTGTTTTCTATATCCCTGATAATGCTCTTTAAGAATCTTATAAAATACGTGAAGTTACTTGCCCTGTTCTGCCTGATTCCCGCCCTGGCAGGGGCCCAGATTACGGGTCCTACCGTGGTGAAGGGAAAGGTGACCGATGCCGTCACCGGCGAACCGCTGCCCATTGTGGCGGTGGTCTTCCTCAAGACCATCACGGGCACGACCACCGACACCCTCGGGAATTTCTACCTCACCGGGAAGAAGTTCTCCAACAAGATACAGGTCTCCTGCCTGGGCTACCAGACCGAGGAGATCCCCATCCTTACCGGGCAAACCCAGACGGTGGAAGTCAAACTCCGGCCGCAAACCAAGCAACTGAACGAGGTGGTCGTGAAGCCGCAGAAAAAACGGTACCGCAACAAGGATAACCCGGCCGTCACCCTGATCAACCAGGTGATCCTGCATAAAACCCTTAACCGCAAGGAGCAACTCTCCTCGTTCCGGTATGAAAAATACGAGAAGACCCAGTTCGCCCTCAGCAACCTCACCCCGGAATTCAAGAACCGGAAATACCTGCGCAAATTCAAGTTTATCTTCAACAATGTCGACTCCACCAAGATCCCCGGGAAAGAGATCCTTACCCTGTACATGAAGGAAACGCTCTCCGACTTCTATTCGCGCAGGGATCCCAGGGCCCAGCAGGAGGTGATCAAGGCCAGTAAGATGGTGACATTCGAAGGATACCTGAACAACCAGGGGATGACCGAATACCTGAAATACATGTACCAGGATATCGACATCTATAAAAACGACATCACCTTTCTTACCAATATCTTCCTGAGCCCTATCGCCGTCACTGCGCCGACTTTCTACCGTTTCTTTATCATGGATACGGTGAATGTAGGATCCACCAGGTGTTTCAAGATGCTCTTTGCCCCCCGCAACCGCACCGACATGCTTTTCCAGGGGTACCTGTACATCACCACCGACAGCAGCTATGCCGTGAAGAAGATCGAGATATCCGTGCCGGCCGAGATCAACCTGAACTGGGCCAAGGATGTGAAAGTGGTGCAGGAGTTCGACAACATTGACAGCCAGGGATGGATGCTCACGGATGATTTTATCGGCATAGATTTCGGGTTGACGAAGAACGGGGTGGGTATTTACGGGGAGCGGGCGGTTTCGTTCCGTGACATCCACCTGAACATCCCGCTCCCCGACAAGCTTTTCCTGCCCGACAACCCGTTTCAGACCGACAGCGCATCGCGACGCGACAACGCCTACTGGGAATTCCACCGGCACAAACCGCTGACGAATTCCGAAAACGGCACGTATGCCATGATGGACAGCGTAAAAAAGGTGCCGGTGTTTAAAAGCATGATGAACATCATGTTGCTGCTCTTCGCCGGTTACCGCGACCTGGGATATTTTGAGTTCGGCCCTGTGAATACCTTTTACAGCTACAACCCGATCGAAGGCTACCGGTTGCGTTTCGGCGGACGAACCACCGATGCGCTCAGTAAACGGTACATGCTCGAATCGTACGTCGCATACGCCTTCCGCGACCGGCTGCCGAAATACTACCTTTCAGGCACGCTGTCGCTGACGAAGAAATCCATCTGGGAGTTCCCGGTCAAATCGATCCGGCTCAGCTACCAGGATGAGACCAAGATCCCGGGACAGGAACTCCAGTTCATCCAGGAAGACAACTTCCTGCTTTCCATCAAGCGCGGGGTGAACAACAAGCTTCTCTACAACCAGACCCTGCGGCTGGAGCACCTCAACGAGTTCCGGAGTCACTTCTCCTATACCCTGGCGTACCAGTTTATGCGGCAGAGAGCCGGCGGTGGACTCTATTTCAATAACGAGGACTACCTGCAAAAGGTCAATATCACGCATCATCTTGATATCTCTGAACTGTCGCTGTCGCTGCGGTATGCCCGCGAGGAGAGTTTTTACCAGGGTAAGCAATACCGCATTCCCATGGCCAACAAGTACCCGGTCACCCAACTCACCGTCACGTGGGGATCGAAGATGGTCGGCAACCCTTACGATTACCTGAACATCAAGCTCAACGTCACCAAGCGCTTCTACCTTTCGGTGGCCGGTTACATGGATGCCGTGTTCGAGGCCGGGAAAATCGTGGGTCAGGTACCCTATCCCCTTCTGTTCATTCACCGGGCCAATCAAACCTACTCTTACCAGATCAACTCCTACAACCTGATGAACTTCCTCGAGTTTGTCAGCGACGAATACGTCTCGTTGCACCTCGACCAGAATTTCAACGGTTTCTTTTTCAATAAAATTCCACTGCTGAAAAAGCTGAAATGGCGTGAATGCGTATCGGCAAAAGTGCTCTACGGCAGGCTTACTCCGGAAAATGATCCGGGTAAACACCCCGAACTGTTCAAACTGCCGGTTGACGATCTCGGGGTTCCTCGGACCTTCTCGCTGCAGTCGCGCCCCTATGTCGAGGTCAGCGCCGGGGTCGGAAACATCCTGAAACTCTTTCGGATTGAATTCGTCAAGAGACTGACTTACCTCGACAACCCCGGTGTCTCAGGGTTTGGGATCCGCGCACGGTTCAAATTTGATTTTTAATGCTTGTATCATGAAGAAATATCTCCAGGGATTGATCTACACGATCATCCAGCCGCTGGTCAACCTGCTGATCCGGCTGAAGGTGACCCCCAACCAGATCACCACCGCGGGCTTCGTCATTAACCTGGTGGCCGCGATCGTGATGATCGACGGCGGAGAACATGGGGGGCATACCGACCTGACCGCGCTGGGCTGGGGGGGAGGCTTGATCCTGTTCGCCGGGCTGTTTGATATCCTCGACGGCCGACTCGCCCGCGAGGGTCACATGGCCACCCGGTACGGAGCCCTGTACGATTCGGTGCTTGACCGCTACAGCGAGCTCGTGATGTTTCTCGGATTCTGCTATTTCCTGGTGGCCCGCCACTATTTCCTCGGGTCACTCATCGGGTTTATCGCCCTGATCGGCTCGATGATGGTGAGCTATGTACGGGCAAGGTCGGAAGGGCTGGGCATCGATTGCAAGGAAGGCCTGATGCAGCGGCCCGAGCGCATCGTGACCCTGGGACTCTCAGCCATGGTATGCGGCATCGTCGCCCATCTGACCGGCGGGAACCAGCGCCTGTTCGCCTTCGACGTGCCTTTTGCCATCGTGGAGACCATTTCGATCTTCATCTACCCGATGGCCCTGGTCGCCCTTCTCTCCAATATCACGGCCTTCCGGCGGCTGGTCAACAGCAAGCATGAACTGGAAAAGCAGAATCGCAGCAATACCGGAGCCAATGACTGACAGGAGATTGATTACGCTCTTGTTCTGCCTTCTGGGGCTTGCCTTGCAGGCCGGCGAGCCTGCCGTCGGCGAACCGGGCAATAAAGGTTACCCCATCCCCTCCCGGACCGAGAAACTGATGTTCTACGTTCAGCGTACCCATAACCGCAATACGGTGGTGTACGAGTTGAACCTGAAAGCCGACGGAACCATCGACCGGAAAGAGCCGCTGCATGCCTCCTGGATCCGTTTTGAGGAGGGAGGGGTGCGAAAAGAGCTTACCTATGTGCAAAACCGGGTTTACGGTCTCGACTTCCGGACGATTGATCCCGATACCTGGCTGATCAAATTCCGCCAGTACAAGAAGAGGGAGATCTACCTGGTGCATTCGGGCAAAAGCAATACTTACCGTGCGCTGATCCGAATCAACGGGAAGATGGCCGAGATGACCGGATTGTTCATCTGCTCGGTCACCAATGCACTGGGGATCCCTTCGTCGGTGAAATACATCGACATCCTCGGGATCGATCCGGCCACCGGCGAATCGCTGCATGAGCGTGTAATTCCCTGACAGAAGATGGAAGGAAGTATATGGAATCGGATCTATGACCGCCTCCCCCGTGGGACGGTAGCCGTAATTGCGGCCTCGGCTGCCTACCTGGTGCTGATGCAGATCCTCACCGGGCTCCGTCCCGAGCATTGGACCATCATCGTGCTGATGAACGCCATGTTCTTCGCCGGCAGAGGCACGCGGCATTTTATCCTGGGATTTGCGATTTTCGCCGTTTTCGGGATGCTGTACGATGTGATGCGCGCCTTCCCCAACTACCTGTATAACAGCGTCGATATAGCGCCGTTGTACCAGCTGGAAAAAAGACTCTTCGGAATCGAATTTGCCGGCGTCCGGCTCACCCCCAATGAGTTCTTTGCCGCCAATGCCGGCCGGGTTGCCGATCTGGTGGCCGGGATTTTCTACATCAACTGGATGCCGGTGCCGCTGGCCTTCGCCGTGTGGCTTTGGTTCCGCGACCGTAAACTGTTCCTGAACTTCTCGCTCACCTTCCTGTTTGTGAACCTGCTGGGTTTCGCCATCTATTACCTGCATCCGGCGGCCCCGCCCTGGTATGTGAGTCGCTACGGGTTTAATCTCGACCTGCACACACCCGGCAGTGCCGCCGGACTGAGCCGGTTCGACGACCTGGTGGGGCTGAAGATATTCGGTTCCATCTACACCAAGAACTCCAATGTGTTTGCCGCCATCCCGTCGCTGCACTGCGCCTACCCGGTGGTGGTGCTGTGGTACGGCATCCGGTCGAAATGCCGCTGGGTGAACCTGTTGTTTACCGGGTTCATGCTCGGCATCTGGTTCGCCGCCGTCTATTCGGGTCACCACTACGTGATCGACGCGATCCTGGGGATCCTGTGTGCGGTTCTGGGGATCCTGCTCTATGACAAAGTTCTGATGCGCACCCGTTGGTACCGGCGGTTTATCGACGCCTATGCCCGTCTGGTCGCCCGTGAAGCAAAATCGTGAGGCTTCCCGACTCCTAACCGTTACGGAACGATTGATCCGCACTTTTGCACCTGGAAATTTCCCGTTATCCGATCATCGTCAGGAGCAACAGGATTCAAATTGCCTCCCGGATCGCTTTATTTTATTGGTACTTCAGAACATATTTCAATAACTGTGGCAACTTTTTAGGCGGAAAATCGGACCGAATCTGGTATGTGTGTTAACAAGTTTATCCCGATACTCGTTTTTTAATTGACATAAGCCCCGGTTAATCTATTAGGTATATTCCAAAGCATATAAATCAAATTATTTTAATTGAATTATATTTAACAGCATATAATTTATTATATTTGCATCAATTTATATTTAAAAGCATATAATGAAACGTCTGTCAGAATTTGTCAAAGAAAGGAGGCGGGAAGTTCATCTCACGCAGGAGGAATTTGCCCAAAGAGCTGGTGTTGCCTTAACCGTGATACGCAAGATTGAGCAGGGTAAAACGAAACTTAACATGGAAAAAGTAAATATTGTGCTGAATATGTTTGGCCATGAATTGGCTCCAGTAAGTAGCAAAGAACTCGCCGGATGAGAAGAGGTAAGGTATTTTATAAAGACCATTTCGCAGGAGTGGTTACGGAGACTGATGAAGGCGATTTTGTCTTTCAATATGATGGGCAATATATAAAAGAACATCCGTCTGAGTTTATTACGTTTACAATGCCTGTCACCGATAAGCCCTATGTTGAGAAAAGACTCTTTCCGTTTTTTGAGGGGCTTATTCCGGAAGGGTGGTTATTGGAAATAGCTTCAAAAAGCTGGAAAATAAGCAGAACAGATCGCATGGGATTATTGCTGGCATGTTGTCAAAATTGCATCGGAGCAGTAAGCGTTAAACCAATACCGAACGAGGATGGAGAATAGGTGTTTATATTGTTATGATCATCTCGAAGAAGAGGTGGATTTTCATGAGAAGTGCAGTTTAAAGTTTTTCGGATCGACAGCGCCTCCAAAGATTCCATTTTCGATCGATCAGATGGCTGAATTGGCAAAAAATGTTGTGGAACGCAGTGTATCGGTTCCAGGTGTCCAGGTTAAATTATCCATGTCTGTGGTGAAAGAAGCCAAGGAAAGTGGTGATACCCGGTTAACGGTGATAGGAGCCCTTGGTGGACAATACATATTTAAACCACCCTCTGATCAGTATCCGGAAATGCCAGCAAATGAACATGTAACCATGAGGATTGCCGAAGCTTTTGGAATACGCGTTGTACCTTCAAGTTTGATACGACTAGCATCGGGAGAATTATCCTATATCACAAAAAGAATTGATCGCATAGATGAGAGAGACAAAATTCACATGCTGGATATGTTCCAGATCACTGAGGCGTTTGATAAATATAAAAGTTCCATGGAGAAAGTGGGCAAAGCACTTCACAATTATTCAAATAACACCGTACTGGACAAGGTATTTTACCTCGAATTATCCGTATTCAGTTTTTTAACAGGTAATAGTGACATGCACCTTAAGAATTTTTCAATGATTGAAAGCCGCTCCGGATGGATATTAGCGCCTGCATATGACCTGCTTAATGTTGCAATTGTTTACCCGGATGATACTGAAGAACTCGCGCTCACCCTTGAAGGCAAGAAGAAAAAACTTAAAAGGGAACACTTTGAGCGATTGGGGATTGGATTGGGATTAACCGATAAACAAGTCCAGGGTGTATTTAAACGAATGATAAAACATAAACCAATTGCCAATACATGGATCGACAAATCCTTCTTGTCAAAGGATATGAAAGGAGAGTATAAAAAAATTATTGAAGCTAGATATAAACAACTAAAAATGACAACCTTATAGTACTAGGAACAGAAACCTTGCCAAGAATAAGGTATGCCAATTAGAATAAAAAACTAAAGCACTGGTAGTCAGTGCTTTAGTAGGTGGGAGCAACAGGATTCGAACCGGCTCCCAGATGTGTTGGTTTTATTGATGTTTCAGAATGTCATTGAAAAACTTAGGCAAATACTTAGGCGGATATTTGAGAAAAACCAGAACAGTGTGTTCATAAGTTAATCTCAGTATTCGCCGTATTGTTGCAGTAATATCCTGTAATATTCATTTCCCTTCTTAAGAGGAATACAGAGAGCCAAAGTACAAAAATCTTCTTCGCCCTGCTTCTCAATTCAGAATCATTTTACATTCTCATCCTGTTTCATTGTGTATTTGGAGGTTAATATCCTTAACCGCCAATTCCTCATTCGGACCCTAACAAATAATACTTTCCGGCAATGACTTATTTTTCAATTTTTCTCGAATCTTTTTAAAAAATTCCCTTCTTGAAAATGATTAGAATATAGTCATTATTGTGACTGAAATATAGTCATTTAGAATTTTAAAGGTGTAAAACAGGTTACTTTCTGTTTACTCTAAGGTTATTATAATGCTAATAATCAAATAGTTGTTAATATCTTTTTCATTCCGGTAACTAACGGTTTGATATTTTTGCCGCTTGTAAATTTTAACATCAACCATGAACGAAAAATCAATTATCGAAAAACCGGTTACGGCACCTTACATCTGCAAAATGATAGGGGTCAGCCGACCTGCACTCCATCGGTGGAGCAAGGCGGGCATTGTTCGTTCCCACAAGATTGGGGGCAAACTATTCTATTTTGAGAGCGAAGTGATGGAGGACTTGAAAAAATGTTAAGGAACCCATCAAACCAGGCCAATGCCGTCAAGGCATTTTTCATAATCAATCAACTTAAATTCATTAACACTTATGACAAACAGAAAGAAGTCAGTTGGAGAGCTGAGAAAAAAACTACCGTACGGAAGCTTTACCCAAATCAAGGGCAGATTACAGAAAAAGGAAATCAAATATTCCCTTCAGTACATATCACATTGCCTGAGTCCGGATCATCCCGCCTACAACAATGATATCATGGAAGAGGCAATCCTGGTTGTCCAGGAAAATGACCAGGCGCTGAAAGATTTCCAAAAGCGAATTGATAAACTTAAAAACGACCCGGAATGCGGACCTTCTCAAACATGAGTCAACCGGACCTTAAACTGACCCTGGAGGCCTTGGAATGCCTGAGGGATGGTCTTGAAATCAAATTGAAAGAAACTTACTCAAGTCAGATCGTCGCCTTTACCAACCAACGTGTCAGGGAAGGCGGCGCTCTCAATACCAAATTGATCCGCGTGAATGAATTGATCGAGGCAATTGACCAGGAAATAATAGAATACTGACTTTGTCCAATACGATACAAAACTTCATGTTAAAATTATTCCTGTTAACCGATGCTAAAAGAAAGAAGTGGTCAGCATGATATCAAACGCTGAAGAGATAAAGGATGCAATTCAAATCCAAGATATAATTGGCGATTTTATCACCCTCAAAAAGAAAGGGATCAACTACACGGCCTGCTGCCCTTTCCACAACGAAAAAACTCCCAGTTTTATAGTTCATCCATCCAGGGGAACATTCAAATGCTTCGGCTGCGGAAAATCCGGCGATGCCATCGAGTTTTTGCGCGAACACGAAGCCATGAGCTTCTCGGAAGCGCTTGTTTACATAGCTGGCCGTTACCACATACCCGTAAAGACCGGGGAGTCCGATCTTCAATATACCGAGACTGAGAAACGTCGGGACGGCATCTTCGCGGTGCTGCATTGGGCCAGGCAACAATTTTCCGCCAACCTTTCAGAAAACACTCAGGCGCTTGCCTATCTGAAAGAACGCAAGCTTGATGCAGCCATCGAGATTTTCAATATCGGTTATGCCGGCGCAGGAAATGACCTCATGCAGAAAGCTCGCTGTGCAGGGTATTCAGATGAGTTGTTGCTGCTATCCGGCCTGCTGAAGAAGAATGACCGGGGCCATTTTTACGATGCCTTTAGCCGCAGGATCATTTTCCCCTTTTTCGACCGCTCCGGCCGTGTGATCGGTTTTACCGGCCGGCTGATCACTGCCGAAAAGGATAAACCAAAATACTTGAACAGCCCTGAAACCGAGGTCTTCAAAAAGAGCCGGTTTCTTTACGGGCTTTACCAATCTAAAAAGGAGATCATGAAAGCCAGCGAATGCCTGCTGGTCGAAGGTCAGACCGACCTGATCAGCTGGCACCTGGCCGGCATAAAAAACGTGGTAGCCGGTTCCGGCACTGCCCTTAGCGAAGACCAGGTCAAAATGATCCTGTCGCTCACCCGTTGCCTGACCATCGTGTATGATGGGGATCCCGCCGGAATAAAAGCCAGCGTTTCCAACATCAGGGTACCCTTGCAACTGGGGCTCGACGTTTACCTGGTTGTGCTTCCAAAGGGTGAAGATCCCGATTCATTCGTTATGAAGTACGGTGAAGAAGAACTCAGGCAATACATCGAGGATAACCGCCAGGACATCGTTTCGTTCAGGATCGGTATGGTCAAAGAGCAAGTCGAGAAGGACCCGATCCAGAAGGCCCGTCATGTAAAAGAGCTTGTTTCCCAGATATCGCTCATCAGTGATGACGAGACCAGGCAGTACCTAATCGCCGATATCGCGAAACAACTCGATGTCCAAGCTGAAGACCTTCACCGGAACCTGAAAAAACAGCTTCCGAAGGTTGATGATTCCGAGAAGGGATTTTATGGATTGGATGCATCCCTGGATATGATCGCTGAAAAAGGCTTTGCCATTCTGCTCGCCGATCCTTCGCTGGTCGTTTCCTATCATGCAGAGGGGAAGGAAAACACGATCAGCCTGCCGGCAGGATCGCTACGGAAGGACGATCTATTCAGGCTATCACAGCTGACCAGAAACATCAAAATCGAAGGCCTTTCAAAGGTTGTCGATGACAATGACGCAGAGCTCCCGCTGACAGAAGCCGGGAGATTGCTTACCGAATTGGGTCTTCGGGTTGAAGTCTGCGAAGCTGGAAGTGTGGATGAAACTGAAGAAGATGCAAAGGATCCCGTTTACATTGACTTTTTGGATTTCTATGTCTCGGGACTGACCTACCGGTTGTTCCGGCACCCGGATACCAAGCGGTCCAAAAAGTTTGTGGAAATGACTGCCGAGTTTCTTTCAAAGCTCGACAATACGATCATCCACATCAAGACCAACGAGATCGCCAAAAAGTTCGGCCTGACCCAGGGAGCCTTTTCAAAGGTACTTCGCCCCTTTGTGGAGAAGCGAAAGAACCTGGCAGTTCAGCAGCAGGAAAGGGTTGTCATCGATGACCAGCAGTTCGTTTTCGACATCGCTCACCTGCCGGATTACGTGGATCAGGGATTCTTTCAACGTTACGGCTTCTTTGCTGCGCAGAACAAATCCGGGAACAAGATTTTCTATGTCTTCCGCACCTTGGATAATACCTTAATCAAAGTAGGGAACTTCTACCTTGAACCTTTGTTCCAGGTGTATGATCTTGATCCGACCAAGAACAAGCGGATCGTCGAATTGTTCCATTCCGAGTTGAACACGGCCGAGTATGTCGAATTCAAAAGCGGCGACATGGTCGAGCTGCAACAGTTCAAGAAATTCCTTTGGAACAACGGGGGCTATATCTTCACCAACGGCAAGCCTTTTCATCATGAGAAAATTCTTGAGAGCATCGCCCTTCGGTTCCCCAAATGCTGGGAGTTCTCAACCTTTGGCTGGCAACCGGAGGGCTTTTTCGCATTTGCAAACGGCATCATTTCCGACAATTCCTTCGTCCATGTCGATGACCTCGGCCTGGTGAGGTTCAAGGAGGTTACGTACTATTCTCCCTCGTTCAGCAAGATATACAAGGACCAGCGTGCCGACAACGACCGTTACGAGTACGACCGGTACCTGGTTTACCGTCCGGAGCAGAAAACCTCATGGGAACAATGGGCTGAGCTGATGTACAAAGTTTACCAGTACAACAATAATGGAATGTGGGCGCTGCTGTTCACCATCCTATCGGCCAACCGTTCGATCATCTTCCCCATTGAGCGTTTCTTCACATCCCTGTTTTTCATTGGCCCAACTGAATCGGGCAAATCCAGGATTGCTGAAAGCATCCGGGCCCCCTTTATGCATGGGGCACCGCTTTTCAATCTGAATTCCGGTACCGATGCGGCGTTCTTCACCAGCCTGGAAAGATTCCGTGACATCCCTGTGATCTTCGAAGAGTACAACGATTACCAGATTTCCGATGTGAAGTTTCAGGGTTTGAAAGCGGCTGTTTACGACAATGAAGGCAAGCAGAAACGCAAGGATGCATCAAGCCGGGATATCGATGTTTCAAAAATCAACGGCTGCCCGGTACTGCTGGGTCAGGAAGGTCCGGAACGGGATGATGGCGCCCTGGGCAACCGGGTGGTTCAAAAGCATGTGCCGAAGAAGGAGAACTGGACGGATGAAGAGGTTACCATGTATAAGGATCTGAAAACGCGGGAAAGCGAAGGGCTGAGCAACATTGCCATGGAGATCATCCGCCGGCGCGTCGTCGTGCAGAAACACTTTGCCGCCTATATGCGAGATGCTCAGAAGCAGGTGAAAAGCGATATCCAGCGGGAAGGCGGTTCATACCAGACCCGAATCATCAATACGGTGAGCCTGTTCATCGCCATGGCCAAAATGTGGGAAGACCACGTGAAGGATCTTCCCCTGCCGTTCACCTACGAGACGTTTTATGAAGATGCCAAACGACAGATCATTCGCCAGAGCGAGGATTTGAGTTCCAGCAACCGGCTTGCGATTTTCTTCAACACCATCGGGATGCTCTATGCCCAGGGGCAGATCATCAGCGGCCGGGAATTCGACATCTCGCAGGAACAGAGCGTGACGATCATCAAATCCAAGACTGAAAGAGAACTGCTCCCCATGGATGGCGGCTCAGCCCCGGTGCTTTACCTGATCGTGAACGATGTCATCCAGATTTATCAGAAACTTCACCAATCGGAGAGCTTAAAGATCAATGCCCTGAGAATGTACCTGAAGGATCACCCGGCCTACATCGGGCAGGTGAACAGCCACCGGTTCATATACCAGGTCGAATCCTGGGAGACCGACCCGGCATCCGGATACAATCAGCGGGTCATTAAAAAGGCCGAGCGGGTCACCAGCTGCATAGCCTTAAAGTATAAACTCATTGAAGCCATGGGAATCGACTTGCAACGGTTCAAGCCAGCGGAACAAACCTCCCTGGAATTGGGAGACACTGCTAATTTGTCACATCAACCAGGAGAACAAAATGAGCTGCCTTTCTGAAAATTCACATGGAAAAGTCTGGCGGCAAAACTACGCCCTACGTCCCTACAGCCCTACAAATAAAGTAATAAAATAGTAAATTATCATGTATCAGTATGTTATCAGTGGATGTGTTTGTAGGGCGGGTAGGAATTCCGTAGGGAATCGTAGGGCGGTAAAAAACCGGGATGACTCTGTAGGTAGGGCTGAATTTTCAGCCCTACACGCCTTACGATCTCCCCTCAAAAGTACGAAGCTTAATAATCAAGTAGCTAAAGTCAAATAAAGGCCTTTGTAGGGCTGTATGGCTGTAGGGACGGAAAATGACCCCTACCCCCAAGCAAGAAAAAAATGTTGAAAACGGACCGCAACGGTTGGGAGTACTATGACAAATTGCCAGACGGATTTCGACTGGCCACAATGGATGATTTTCACATCCGGGGCAAGAAGAAAGTGGGGATGCAATACCTGATCCAGCGCGCCGACCAGCAACACTTCGAAGTTCATTACATCAGGGATTTTACCCAGAGTATCAACCTGAAACCATTTCTGGATCACCGGATGGTCTTTGTCAAAGGATAATGACCTTTACTATTCTGAGCAACGAAAATACATTTGCCCATGACTGAAAAAGAACGCCCCACCATCACCATCAAACTGAAGCCCTACCTTCAGGAATACCTGATCTGCTCGCTGAGTACCAACACTGCTTCGAAGGGTAACATCATCGGAAAGCTGCTTAAACCGCTACTGGAGATCCGCCCGCCTGAGGTCGTACCGGAATTCCCGACGGGCCCGGAATATATCACCTTTGTGCTGCCCTATTACAACGACTTCTGGGTAAAGTCAAACCTGTGGGTCAACGAGCGGAACCAGGCCATCTTTGAAGGCTATCTGGAATGGCACTTCAAAGACCTGTTCTTTCATTATATGAACGACAAGGTCCGCTTTTACAAATCCTTCAAGAAGTGCATTCTTCAATTTTGCTATGACCACAACATCACATTTTCAAACCTGAACTACGAAATGCTGAAAAAAGACTATTACCGGAAGCGAAACCGTAAAAAATCAGAAAAAAGTTGCTCACTTTTTGTCCCTGTGATGTCCCCGGATTGTCACTGCGTTTTTCTGAACAAGAACTGAAATGGGAAATATACCGCGGCATACCGGCATCAATATCGGAGGACTGAATTCCCTCAGCTGGATTTTCAGGGAGGATGTCGGGATTTTCAAACTGTACCCGGTAACACTCAATTGCCTGATCACCCCCAAATCCGGCAAATCCTGGAATGCCGTTTATGGCACCCCGGAAACGATACAGCTGGAATCCGAACAACAGGATACCCCGGCCGGGATCAAGTACATTTACAAGCTGAAGATCCTTGTTCCCAAGGACCGCGCTCCGGTGGAAAGCGAGCTTTACGCCATGACCGGCCGGCGGTTGATCCTTAAATCCGGCGACAAGAATGGCACTATCCGGATTTTCGGTACCATGGAAAGTCCAATGAAGGTGACCAGCAAGCTGCTGAAACCGGCCGTCATGGAAGGCTTCAACGGGTATGAACTTCTGTTTGCCGGTGAGTTTTCGACCCCGGCTGCGTACTATCTCGATCCGAACGGCCCGATCCCCGATGATGAAAACCAGGATTGACCGCTTGAGCTTTTCAGTCCTTTATTTGCCGGAGAGACCATAATAATATTGTATCCTCGAAACAGGATACAATGAATCCACTCCTTGCAGAAATCCTCTCCGGCCCCTGGCTGATCAACACCGAAAGATCGGCAGCTTACGCTTCCGTGCTTCTTTCGTTGATCAAAGGGGAGCGAATCTTTGAAGGGGATTCTTCCCTGGCCCGGGAGAGGAACCGGCCATATATCCTTGCCGGTACTGGAGGACAGAACCAACGCATCGGTTTTAATGATGCCAACATACCTGCAGGGTCTGTTGCCGTCATTCCAATCCGATCGGAAATCCTCAAGTATGACCAGCCCTGCGGACCCAGGGGAACGCAGTCGATCCTCAGTGACGTGAAAGCGGCAGATCAGAATCCCGGCA
>Ga0116171_10003344_pt1 | contig 14866 bp, 12 predicted proteins | sample AD_JPNHW2_MetaG_FD_89798 | JGI IMG/M metagenome (GOLD analysis project Ga0116171, IMG submission 89798) | Active sludge microbial communities of municipal wastewater-treating anaerobic digesters from Japan - AD_JPNHW2_MetaG | ecosystem: Engineered > Bioreactor > Anaerobic > Digestate | place...
AAATCATTCATTTCTTCATCAGTAAATAAAGAGAGCTGTTTATTTATAGACTTTTTAGAAAGCTTTCCTGAATAAGCAAAACAATCTAATTCATTAATTTCTTTTTGTTCTTCTTCTGTGGGCTTGTAATCTTTATTAAGTATAATATTTAAAAGACGTGTTGGAACTTTTATACTTTCTTCTTCTACTGAAGGATTATCTTCTAATTTATAATATAATTCTTCTAAAGATAAGTTTTCTAAATTGAAACTTTCTCCAAGATCTTTAGGCATAAAATGACTATTAATTCCTGCTTGAAAACTAAACTCTCCAGTACTTTTAATTACTTTTCTAGTACATCCGCTTAGGAAAGAAAAAGAATATTTTTTGTATTCAAGTTCTCTTTTATATCTTTGGCAGGGGACACATTCCCCACAATAGTGATATTCTATTTCTTTATCATTATTTTTAGTAATAAGTGGATTTTCACAAGAATAAACATACTTAGAATATTCTTCAGGAAGTTCCCTTAGCATTTCTTCTTTTTTCTTTTTTATAATAGGAAATGTTAATTGAGGCAATGGCTTTGTTGAAAAAGGCTGATAAGAATTAAATAATGTTTGGATTTCCTTTAAGTAAGAAAGAGTATCATCATTTGCTACATATCCCATCTGAACTTCATCAAACTGGTTATCACTTCCCATGAATGCTCCCAGCATCCAAATTGGAGCTTGAATTAAAGTATAATCATTTACTACACCAGATACAAGAATCTTATATTGAAAAATAGAAGATTCAAGAGAACATTGACCAAATTCTTTTATGAAAAGATTTATAATCTTTGATCGATGAATTTTTTCTAGTTCTACTTTAGAAGAATTATTCTCAATTTCAAAATAAACTGTAGTAACTTTATTACCTTCTTTTAGATTTTTCCATATTAAATAGGTTGAGTCTAAACCTCCAGAGAAGGGAATTAGCACTTTTTTCATCTTTTGTTATTTTTTATTTGGTTATATATTTCATTAAATGTTGAACTTGATTGTTTATATTGAACTAAATCTGCATTTCCATCTATAGCTTCATGTAAGTCCCTAGACTTTTGAGTTAATACGGAAAACATAATACTATCAATAGTATCTTGATAGATTGGAAAATAAATAGTTGTTTTATTTTTTTGTCCTATTCTATGTATTCTATCTTCTGCTTGTTTTAATGTGGCAGGATCCCAAGGCAAATCATTCATTATTACATACGTAGCTTTAGTTAGGGTTGTTCCTACAGAACCAACTTTATAATTACAAGCACAAATACTTGGTTCTCCATTTTGGAAAACATCTATATTTTTTTGTCTATCTTCTAAAGAAGTCCTTCCATCTAAGATAACACATTCATTTTTAAACTCTTCAGAAATAGCATCTATTACTAAGGTAAAATTTGTAAAGACTACAACCTTTTCATTTGAATCAATAATAGATTTAATTAAATCAATAAGAGTTCTATCTTTTATTTTTTCTAATGCACAGAAAACTCTATAAGCAGACATTTCAATAAAAGCTGCCCCGTTGCCTAAATTCTTCCCATAATGTTCAGATTCTTCATTATCAATATTATCATAAATTTCTTGAAACTTATCATCAGCTGATTTATAATAATCTTTAATATTGTTTAGCTTTAAATAAATAGGAACTAATTGTTTTTCAGGAAGATCTAAAACTTGTTCTTTAGTTCTTCTTAGAATAACATCTTGAGTTCTAAAATAAAGATCTTTTAAATTGGAAGATCCATTATAATCTCTTCCCCATTGTGTTTTTTCTCCACCACAATATTTCATTCCAAAAACTTCTTTGCTTTTTCCAAGTTCATGTTTGCAAATTTTAAGTAGTTGGAAAAAGTCTATAGGTCTATTTGCTATAGGAGTTCCTGTTAATAGCCAAACTCTAGGAATAGTAGTTGCAATTTTTTTAAAACAAGCAGATCTTTTAGCTTTAGTTCCAGATTTAACATAATGAGCTTCGTCACCTATAAGAAGTTCTGCTTTAAGCTTTTTTAAATCTTTTTCTATTTTAAAAATTCTATCATAGTTTATAATAATCCATTTAGAATTAAGATCACAATTTTTTTCATAGATTGTTATAGAAGTATTAGGCTCTAATGTTTCTATTTCTCTTTTCCAGTTAAGTTTAAGAGTATTAGGACAAATAATTAAAACTTTATTTACTTTTAATTCTATTGCTGCAATTATTGCCTCGTATGTCTTACCACAACCCATTTCATCTCCTAGAATAGCTCTTTGTTTGTTCATTAACCAGTTTATTCCCAGTTTTTGAAAGTTATAAGGAGGCTTCTCTTTATATTTATCCCAGTCTATATTAAAAGACTTTATTTTAGGCAAAGGAATAAGAGTTCTATCTCCTTTTTTTACTGCATTAGTAATAAGAAGTTTATTAGCAAAGGATTCTTGTGTAAAGTTTAATGGTTTATCTTCTTCTACAAGTTTCTTAAGTACAAGTAGATAAGGATGAGATCCTTTATAATTTAATAAAGCTGCTTTAATATTCATTTAAAAATTAAGTTTAAATATTTTATTTATTATTCTTTCATAAAGGGAAGTAGTTAATTTAAAAAAAATATCTTCATATATTTTTCTTTCTTCATCTGTTTCGAAAACAAAAATTATTTTTTTAAATGGAGAATTTTTAATAATATAAGAAAAAAAAGTAATATAATCTTGTTTATCAAGGTTCCCATATATAACACTTGAAATAGGTTGAATAGACGCAGAATTAAGAGTAATAGAAGAACTCATATCTTTTGAAGAATCACTATAGGATTTAGCAAGTTGAAAACTATTAAGAAGAGTGTTTTCAAGATAAACAATTCTTTCTTCTTTCTTTAACTTAGTAATTCTATAGTTTGGAAGGACACAATGTATTATATTATAACAATTAAGTCTTCCTGCATAAGTTATAATAGCTCGACCTGGAGGAATGATTTGTCCTTCTTTAGTTTCAACTCCAAACTTCATTTTTGCTTTAATAGTTTGCTCAGCTAAAACGGACCCTGCTTCTCTATGTATTCTCAAGAAAGTTAAATCGCCGGCATCAAGAGATTGTGTAGTCCATAAAAATAAAGCATCTACTTCTTCTTCTTCTATTTTTCCAACTTTAAAAATATATCTTGTTTCTCCAATTATTTTTTCCATATTTAGAATATTTTTTCTTTAAATTTAAAAAAAAAGTAATGACAATTCCTGAAAAAAGAAGAGTAAAATGTATTTGTAAAGAGTGTGGAAAAGAATTCCTTGTATATCCTTATTTAGAGAATAAACAAAAGTATTGTTCTTCAAAGTGCTATGATAAAGTAAAGTCAAAAAGAATGAAGCTTCTTAAAAGCATGGAAGATAAAAGATTACTTCTTTATTGTCATCAGTGCAAAAAACCTTTTATAGTTCTTGAAGGAAGATCAAAGGGAAGAAAGTACTGTAGTTTAGAATGCTATTTTGAGTCAAAAAGAAAGATAGATGAAAATACAATTCTTTTACAAAAACAAAATAAGTTTAGAGATATTTGGAAATTAAACATCTAGCTTTTAAATTTCTTATTAAATTTAAGTATTAAGAGTTCTATTATTAATGCGCAATAAGTTAACTTAAAATGATAGAGCAAACAAATAAAAATCAATTAAAAAAAGTAAAATGAGTAATTTAAAAGAGACCTTAGCAAGACTAAGTAAATTGACCGCACAGAATCAAGGCGGAGGAAGTAAAGTTAATTATTATTCTCCAAAGAATGGAAAGAACAATATTCTTGTATTTCCAACAAAAGAAACTGGTGATCCATTTTTAACATGGGGAGAACATAAATCTCTTCAAGATGTAGAGTGGAAAACAGTTCCTTGTGAAAAACAGAATAAAGGAGAAGAATGTATTGTTTGTCAAGTTGTTAAAGACTTACAAGATCAAAACTGGAAAGGAAATTTCAAAATTTGGAAACCAATTGAAATGAAATTACGTTATTTTTCTCCAGTAGTTGATCTTGATGATTTAAAAAAAGGCTTACAATGGTGGGGATATGGGAAATCTGTTTTAGGACAGTTTGAAAACTGGTTATTAAATCTTGATGAGGGAGAAACTCCCTTTTATGATTTAGATAATCCAGAGAAAATTATCATTAATTATGATAAAGCCGCAGATCCTTCATTGAAGTATAAACTAGAGCATAAAGCTTTTAAAGGAATGACAGAAGAAATAAGATCATTAGCAGATGGTATAAAACCACTTACTGAAGTTATGACTTTCTCTAAAACTAAAGAAGAACTTGCTGAGTTATTATAAGCTTATATGTCTAAAATTGCAGAAGATCTAGAACCAGAAGAAGAAGCAGATTCAATTTCTGAACCTGCTAGTGTTCCTTCTCCAGGAATTACTAAATTAAGTAAATTAAAGACTGGTCAAGCATAGTCTTAAAGGTGGTTCCAATTGGAACCACCTTTTCTTTAAAAATAAAATAAATTTAAATATTAGTTAATATGGAAAAGAAAGACTCTGTCTCAAAAACAGCTTTAGATTCAATTTTCTCAAGACTTATTTCAGATCAAAATAAACTGATTCCTGGTTCAGCAGCTTCTGGAGAAGAAATGTTTGCAGAAATAAGAACATGGGTTTCTACAGGCTCAATGATTTTTGATACAATTATCTCTAATAGAGATAAAGGAGGCTGGCCTGCAGGCCGTACAGTAGAATTATATGGAGAAGAATCCATAGGCAAGTCAACTTTAGTATATGCTGGAATGGCAGGAGTACAAAAACAAGGAGGAATTGCTATTTATTACGATGTAGAACAAGCAGCTTCAAAAGAAATGATGAAGGCTTGTGGAATTAATCTAAGTCAATTAATATCTTCAAACTTAACAGAAATAGAAGATATCTTTAAGACTCTAGAAGGGACTCTTACTACTATCATAAGTTCTAAAGAGTTAAGAGATAAACCAGTCTTTATATGTATGGATTCTTATGCACAAATGTCTACTGATGCAGAAACACAAGCTGGATATGAGTTTAATATGAATGTTTCTACTAAGAAAGCAATCCAGATGGGCAAAGCATTAAGAAAGATAACACCTTTTTTAAATAAAGCAAATGCTTGTTTAGTTGTTATAAATCAAACAAGAGAAAATGTAGGAGTTACATTTGGAGATCCTACAATTACTCCTGGAGGAAAAGCTCTTAAATTTGCAGCTTCTCTAAGAGTTCAACTCTTAGGAAAAACTCCGGTCAAGATGATGGACCCTAACCTTGAAAGAGAATATTTAAATCAACTTAAAGAATGGGAAGAGGCTTGTACAATTTGGAGAGAAGGAGGAGGCACTAAGACTATGGGGCCAAAGCCACAAAAACCTCCTAAGCCTGTAGGAGATGAAATCATTGTAGGTTATGATGTAGTTGCAAGAACCGTAAAGAATAAAGTTGGGCCTCCAAAAAGAGAAGCAGAGTTTAGAATTATGTTTTTACAAGGTGTAATTGAAGAATATGCTTGGCTAGACTATGCTATTAAATTTAATTTAGTTGAGAATATTAATTCTTATACTTATAAGCTTACAGATCCTAAATTTTCTAGTACAAAAGAATTTGTAAGAGATAAATGGGTTGAGATTCTTGCTGATGCAGAGGTTTATGATTATATTCATGATAATGTTAAAAAAGGATTAATAAGAAAAACTTCAGAAATTACAACAACAAATGATGAGGAAGAAGAGGAAATTTCAATTCTAACTCCTGAATCTTAAACTTTCTAAAGAGTAGATATATCTACTCTTTTTTATTTAAACTAAAATATGAAACAGAAGATATTATATGTAGATGGTTTTAACCTCTTCTTAGCTAATTATCATGCAAATACTGAATTAAATCAAAATAGTGAACCTATAGGAGGTATAGTTGGATTTCTTAAGCAATTAAAAAATATAACATATAGATTTTCTCCCCAGAAAATTGTTATTATTTTTGATGGGCCTGAAGCAGGACTTAGAAGAAAACAACTTTTTAAAGAATATAAAGGTAAAAGAGGCGGAGGAAGCCATTTAAGAGACTTAGATATAAATCTAGGAGATAAGGACGATAAAGATATAGTATATGTTAATAATGAACAAGAACAATTCATACAACTATTTACAGTACTTAAGCTCTTACCTATTACTTTAGTTATGACACCTTATTATGAAGCAGATGATATTATTACTTACTTAGTAAAAAGAAACCAAAATTACCATAGTATTATTTGTTCTAATGATAAAGATTACTTACAGAATATAAATGAAGATGTAGATGTCTATCAATTTTCAAAGAATAGATTAGTTACGTCTATAAATTTTGAAGAGCTTTATAAAATAAGAAAAGATAATTATCTTTTCTCAAGAACAATAGTAGGAGATGAGAGTGATGAACTTAAAGGAATAGATGGAATTGGGTTTAAAACTTTACTTAAACTTTTCCCACAGCTAAATGAACAAAACTTTAGCACTATTGAAGAACTCTGGAGTAAAATAGAAGATCTTGAAGGGAAAGGACTAACATTACAAAAACTAAAAGAAGGCAGAAAACAGTCTTACTTAATGTATGAATTAATGAGACTAGATGAAACTTGTTTAAACTTAGAAGCAATAGAGGTAACTAGAAGACAAATAGAAGAACAAGAACATAAAAGTTTTTCAAAGTTAATGCTAAAAACTTATTTTATTAAAAATCATTTTAATTTAAGTATACATGATTTTGAAATGTGGATTAGCCCATTTAATTTTGTAAAGAATACTCTTCATTTAGAAGTTTAAGTTCTAAAAGTTTTTTAAATTTAAGAAAAAAGAATGGACAATACATTTAGTAAATACGGCCAAGCATTTCAATTAACTACTTTATCGTTATTCCTCAAAAATAAAGCATTCACCAATCAAATAAAAGATATTCTAAGTCCGGAATATTTTGACAATAAGTATACAAAATGGATCTGTGAAAGAAGCTTAGAATATTTAGAAAAATATAAAAGCTTTTCTAGTGAAGAAAAGATTTTTGAGGACATAAAAGTTATAATAGATGATAAAATTCCAGAGGCTAATAAAAAACTTTATCTTAGCTATTTAAAAAGTATTAAGGAAACAGATCTTTCAAATAGAAATTTTGTAGAAGAAGAAGCTCAAAATTTCTGCTTCTCAAAACATGCTTTATTAAAATGTAAAGAACAAGAAAATAATATTCTTGCAGGAAATTTTGAAAAAGCAAAAGAAATAGCTTTTTCTACTTATAAGCCTTTATCCTCACAATGTGAAGAGATGAGCCTTAAAGAGGGCTTTAGACAACTTATAAGTGAAGAACAAATACATAATCCAGTAGGCACTCCTATATCTATCTTCAACAAGTATATGAAAGGAGGCCCAGGAGCAGCTGATTTAGTAATAGTTTGTGGACAGAGTTCTTTAGGTAAGTGTTTTGCTAGAGGAACGAAAATTAGGATGTATGATTCTTCTATCAAGAATATAGAAGAATCAAAGGTGGGTGATAAAGTAATGGGGTGGGATTCTTCTTCAAGAACTATTCAATCTTTAGCATCTGGTAAAGAGATGATGTATAAAGTTAAACAAAAACATGGTGATGATTATATAGTTAACAAATCACATATTCTTTGTTTAAAACCAATTGGTAATTATCAAAAATATTATCCTAATAATACAAGTGATTTAGTAACATTAACAGTAGAAGAATATCTAGAAAAGTCTAAGACTTGGAGAAAAGGTCATAGAGGGTTTAGTAGTAGTATTGAATATGCTTCTAGAAAAGTTAGTTTAGATCCTTACTTCTTAGGATTATGGTTGGGTGATGGAATATCAGAAAATCAAGAGATTTGTGGTATAGATGAAGAGATTAAGACTTTCCTTGATAATTACTCTAAATCTCTTGATATGCTTTTAACTGAGAAAGAAGATAAGAATAAAGTGAAATATTGGACTGTTTCACGTAAAGGAGAACCAAAAGGTAAAGAAAACTATATACGTTCTCAGTTAAAAGAGTATAACTTAAAGAATAATAAACATATTCCTGATGATTATCTTTATAATACAAGAGAAGTCAGATTACAATTATTAGCTGGTCTTTTAGATTCTGATGGTTCATTAGAAAAAAACTCAAAGTCTTGTTTTGAGATAACTCAAAAGAGAGAAGTACTAGCAAGACAAATCTATCTTTTAGCAAGAAGTTTAGGCTTTCAAGTTAAGTATACTAAAAGTATGTCTACTTTAAATGGAAAGGATTGTGGGTTTGTTTATACATGTTATATAAGTAGAGGTTTAGACAAAATACCTACAAAAATAAATAGAAAAAAAGCTAAAGATTATTGTTCTTCTTATAGTACCTATACACAAATAGAAGTAGAACAACTAGGAGTAGATACTTATTATGGATTTACATTATTAGATACTGATAAAGATAGAATGTTTGTTCTTGAGGATTATACAGTAGTTCATAATACAGCATTTTTAACAGCAACTGCAAGGCAAGCAGCTATAGATGGTAAGAATGTTCTTTACTTTAGTCTTGAAACTAAGCTAACTCAAATTGCTAGTAGAGCAGTAGCGGGGCTTATTGGTATAAACCAAGAAGACTTAAAAGAACATGTAACTTTAGGAAATAAAAAAATAGATGAATTAAAAGGAGATATACAGTTTGTTAGATATCCAGCAACAAAAGCTTTAACTTCAACAATAAAGCAAAAAGTTGATGAATTAAAAGCACAAGGATTTTTTCCTGATCTTTTAATAGTAGATGGATTAAATCAATTAAAATTGCCCCCAGGAAAAAGGGTTGTTAGTGATAATGAGAAATTTGAATATCTTGCAGAAGAATTAAGGGATTTAGGATCAGAACTTTTATGCCCTGTATATGCGGCTTTTCAGAGTAATCGTGGAGGCTTCAATGTAGAATATGCTGATGAACAAAATATAGGGAAAGCAATTGAAGTATATCAAGTATGTGATATAATGGTAATGCTAACTCAGTCTCTTCCAATGTTAGAAAAAGGCGAATGCTTTGCACAACTTTTAAAAAATAGACTAGGAAAGAAAGGTGTAACAGTAAGATGTTCTTACGACCCAAATCACGGTACTTTTAAAGAAATAGAAGAAGTTCAGAGAACTTCCTTATTAAGTAATAAGGAAAAAACTGAGACTTTAAATACATTAGAAAAAACAATGGAGAAAATAGAAAGACTTAAACATAATTAAATAATCAAAACATGAATATTTTTAAAACAAAAATTGCAGAAGATGTTTGGAAATCTAAGTATAAGTATTTAGATGAAACACCGTATGAGACTCAAAAGAGAGTTGCAAGAGCTTTATCTTCAGTTGAGAAAGTGGAAGAAAGAGACTATTGGTATAAAGTCTTTCTTAATGCTTTAGTTAAGCATGATGAAAATGGAGAACCTATAGGTTTAAAAGCTGTTCCTGGAGGAAGAATAACTGCAAATATTGGAACAGATTATAAAAAAGCTTCTTTGTTAAATTGTTATATTTCAGGTCCTGTAAAAAATGCAACAATTAAATATGAGAGAAAGACAGAAGATAAAGACTTTATAATTCCTGTTGAGTATAAATCCCCTAATACTGGAGATAACATGATAAATATTTGTCTTACTTTAATGGAACAAGCTCTAACATTAGGGTCTGAAGGAGGATGGGGAATGAATTTTTCTTTTATAAGACCTCGAGGTTCAATGGTAAAAGGAGTTGGAGTTGAGCATCCAGGAGTAATTAAGTTTATGGAAGTTTTCGATAAGATGGCTGAAGTAATAGTTGCTGGGAATAATGATGGCTATGTTGCTCCATTAAAATCTTTCTTTACAGATGAACAAAAAGAAAGATTTGAAAAAATATATATAGGACCTAAAAAGGCAATGTCAAGAAAAGGAGCAATGATGGCAATTCTTGATATTTCTCATCCTGATATTGAAGAATATATATTAGCTAAGCAGAAAAGTAAAACTCTAACAAAATTTAATATGTCTGTGCTTATTACTGATGAATTTATTGAAGCAGTAAAAAATGAGGGCATGTTTGATTTAAAATTTGAAGGGACTATCTATAAAACTATTAAAGCAAGAGAACTATATGATTTAATCATGCTATCTACGTTTAATAGAAATGAACCAGGAGTGTTGTTTTATGATAATATGCAGAAAAACAACCCTTTAGCATATATAGGGGAAGCAAATGCTACTAATCCTTGTGGAGAAATTTGTGGAAATCCTTTAACTACAACTGTTTGTTTATTAGGGTCTTTAAATCTCACACAGTATGTAAATAAAGATAGATCTTTTAATTGGGATATGTATGAAGAAGATGTAGAAGTTTTTGCAAGAATGCTTGATAATGTTTGTGAAATACATAATGAAGATTTACCTGCTTATTTATGGTCTACAAAAAATGCAAGGCAATATGGAATGGGAGTAAATGGCTTTGGCTCTACTTTATTAATGATGGGGATCCCTTATAATAGTACAGAGGGAGTAGATTTTGCAAAGAAAATAAATAGGACTAAGTTAAATATATGTTTACAAACATCTGCTTTATTAGCTAAAGAAAAAGGAAAAGTATCTTTATTTGATGAAAAAAGGTATTTTAATACTTACTATTGGAAAGAATTCTTAAAAGAAAAACTTGACCAAGAGACTATTGAATTAGTAAAAAAATATGGTCTAAGAAATATGAAGCAAACAACAAATCCTCCATTAGGAAATGGATCTGTTCTTTGCGATAATGTTTCAAATGGAGTAGAACCAATATTCATGTTTAAGTACGAAAGAACTTATATAACTGAGTGGCCGGAAGGATTAACACAAGAGAATATTAAATCTGTTTTAAAAGAAGTTAAAGTAACTGATGTTACTTGTTGGAAAGGAGTTTGGAATAATCAGTTATATTATTATGAACCTCATAATAGAGGTTTATGTGCAATTGAAACTATTTATGATTATGGATATAAATGGTTAGAAGAGAACTATCCAGAAGATATTGTACTTGGAGCTCCATATCTTGTTACAACTGAGAATCTAAAGGTAGAAGATCATATAGCAATGCAATCAGCTTTTCAAGAATACTTAGATCAATCAATATCTAAAACTAGTAATCTTCCTAATGATTTTCCTTTTGATAAGTTTAAAGATCTTTATTTAGAAGCACATGATAAAGGTTTAATTGGCTTTACAACATATAGAGATGGAACAATGGAGTCGGTTCTTTCTAAGATTCAAGATAAAGAAGAAGAACAAGATGTACATATAGTTACTAAGTATGTAAAACTTCCTAGTACTTTAGATAATGGACCAACAAAGATTATTAAGAGAGAAGGAATTAAGTTTTATATTCATTTTAGTTATCTTGTAGAAGACAAAAACCATAGTTATCCCGTAGCAATCTGGATAACTACAAACCATCAATATACAGGAGAAGCTATTTATGTAAATAGATCCATTAAAGCATTAGTAGATCTGCTAGAAAAATTTGAAATTCCAAATGAAGAAGTTACTAAACAACTTGAAAAAGCTTCTAAAGATCAGCCCAATTCAAGGCTAGCAAAATTTATTTCAATGTGTCTGAGACACAATCTTCCAATTCCAGCAATTATAAATTCTTTGGAAAATATAGAAGGAGACAATATTTCCTCATTATTAACGGCTGTAAGAAAATTTTTAGCATCACATATAAAAGATGGAACAAAGGTTAAAAACAAAAAATGCTCAGTTTGTGGAAGTACAAATTTAGTTTACCAATCAGGATGTAGTTTGTGTCGAGATTGTGGAACAAGTGGATGTGGTTAATAATTTAATTTAGTTGGAAGTTATTCAAAAATTATATATTTTTAAGTAAATAAATTAAGAATATGTCTAATCTAGAATATCAAAGAAAACTATCAAGAAAGTTAGAAGAACTAAAATCTGTAGAACTCCTAATTAAAGTAGCAAGTTCTATGGGAAATGATATTGATTATATAAAACTTGATAGAAGACGTGCCGAGTTAGAAATACAAATTGAATGCGAACTTGCATTGGGAGCAATACAAAGTGGCGGTGGAATAGAAGTAATGTCCATTCCAAGAAATTTAGGACTTAATAAATAAAAAAGAGTAACAATTTGTTACTCTTTTTTATGTAAGGCATTCTGTAAAACTAATTAGTTTAGTTCTTTATTTCAATTAAATATTTTATAGTACATTGACAGGGCTTATATACTATAAACTCCTCATTTCTTAAAAATCCTCCATTTCCTGGTTTAGCATAAGTACTATCATATTCACCAAGAGATTTTAGTTTAGAAGAGGATAAAGAAGAATCAGAAGAGTAAGTAATGTATTGCTTTCCTGTGTGAAATTCAAAAATTGCTAAGAAAGCTTTATTATCAGAGCCATTAGCCCAATAAGATCCAGATAAAGAAGTATAACCAATTGATTTTTGTGATTTTGAAGCTCCGTAAATTCCATCTCCAAAAGCAGATCCAGAGAAACGTGCTCCTGCAGGTCTAATTAATAAGCCTGATTGTAGTATTGAAAAGAAGTTTTCATTTCTTGATCCATGCCAGAGTAACGTAGTTTGCTTATTTTTAGATTTTTGAAGATTTTCTTCAAAATCTTTTTGAGTCTTAATATTAGTTACTTCATAAGCTTCTTTGAATTGTCTTGAATTGTCTCCCATCATTTTCTTTATTTTTTCAAGAGTAGCTATATCAGTAACATGTTTAATAGTTAAACCCATTTGATCTAGAATATTAATTTTCTTAGAGTTTTTTTTGTTTTGAAGAGCATTACTAGATTCTTGTTGCTGTTTAATTAATTTAACTTGACTGGACATTGTATCAAGTGTATCTTGTTCATTAGAAATTAATTTTAAAGCTTGTTCTAAGACGTCTTTATTATTAATAGGATTAAATAAATAGTCTTTAACATTCTTCATTTTACGAGTTATTACTGAATATAATTCCAGAAGCTGATTATTCAGTAATTTAGTATCAGCTCCTATTTTAACATTTAGGGCAATATTATTAATAATTTCTTGAGCCTTTATTATTTGTGCTTCAGTTACATCGGAGGCTTTTATTTTATAATTAGCATCAACTGATTTTTTAGCGTATGACATTAAGTCATTAAATAAACTACGTACGTAATTACAAGCTATTTCTACTACTTCTCCTTTATCAGTAATAGGAGCATTTGTTGGTGTTTCTGTAATTGATTCATACAGAAGTTCTGTTTGGTCTTTATAACCTTTTTTAGCAGAAGTTTTTTCACGATATACTTTATCAAACTCATAAGCTTGAATAATAGTAATTTTAGGTGATAATCCAATTCTTCCCCATTCACAACGAACAGTACCATCAGTCTGTTCATACATGTGATAAAACTTGTTGCTATTAGTAGTTTTACCATTATCTATACTTACATGAAATAATTTAGCAACTCTTAAACCTTGTTCATTCTTAATCATAAACTTTATTCTAGATTAATAATTTATTTTAACAGTATAAAAATATATAAAATATAAGTAACTAACAAGTTTACTTTATTAAAAATAAAAAGCTGTTAAAATAAATTAACAGCTTTTTATTTTTAATAAAGAATATTCTACTTTATATGTTTTGCTAGAGTGCAGTAGAAGGGAACTAATTCAAGAGTAGCAAAAGCTCTACGAACTTCATCTCGAGTTAAACTTCCTAGAAAATACATACAATCGCTTGAGAGAGTAGAAGTAACTTCCCAATCTCCTTTCTTAGTTAAAAGACGAGTAATTGGCTTAACTGGAGTTATATTACCATTTCGATGTTTGACTGTTATAACAGGAGTAGAAACTGGGTCATTATCTTTTTTCTCTGAAAGAGAACTCGAAGTTCCAGAAGAGATAATTTCAGACTTTTCATCATCATCATCTACAGGATGAACTGAAATATAAGTACGATAAATACCATTAGAACCAGTGATTTTTAATTCATCATCATCAACTAGTTCTTGAACTAAAGAACTAACATTTGCTTGTTTGACGTAAAAATCATCAGTTCTTAAAAGATTTTTTACTTCTAAAGTTGTTGTTTGTCCATTAGCTAAAATTAAGATATTAGCAGCTTTTAGTACATCATTTTTTTTAAGATCTTTCATAATTAAATAGATTCAATTAATAATTTATTTTAACAGTATAAAAATATATAAAATATAAGTAACTAACAAATTAATATTTCAATATTTAAATAAAAAATGTCTTTAAATGAAAAACCAAGGGTAATTACTCTTTATAACTATTCTAATTTCTTTAGATTTCAAAAAATAGGAAGCAGTGGTATTCAACCTGGAATGCTATTACAGTTTAGATATAGTTCTCCAGAAGGAATACATGATGTTAGACCTTTAGTATTTGTTCTTGAAAAAAAAGGAGATAGAGTATGGGGTTGTAATTTTCACTATAATTTTAAATTATTACCTCCTCTTCTCAAACTAAAAGAAGACGAAGTTCAAAAGTTTCTTAAGAACTCTTCAGAATATAGAAGATGGGAACAAGAGATGTCAAAGCCTAAACTAGAAGAAGTTTCAAAAGAAGATATCCCAAATACAGAAGAGCTCAAAGAGACTATGCCTCATGATAATAAAGATGAGGTGCAACAATTTGATATAACTAAACTAAGATTTTCTCAGAAGTTAATAGAAGATTATGCTAATAATAAAATAGTAATGCCAAGTAACTTACTAAGAAATTATTTATTTACAAGGATGTCAGGATTAGAGAAACTACTTTATAAAGTAGACTAAAAGAAAAAAATTTTTATATTTATTAATAAAAGTAATGAGTAAAGATCTTAATCATAT
>Ga0116171_10003345_pt1 | contig 14865 bp, 8 predicted proteins | sample AD_JPNHW2_MetaG_FD_89798 | JGI IMG/M metagenome (GOLD analysis project Ga0116171, IMG submission 89798) | Active sludge microbial communities of municipal wastewater-treating anaerobic digesters from Japan - AD_JPNHW2_MetaG | ecosystem: Engineered > Bioreactor > Anaerobic > Digestate | place...
CCTAAGATCTAACGATCATTTGACCAGTAACATCCGTTTTGTTTCGGCTTTGGAATTCATCTCCAGGCGATAGAGATACAAACCTGAAGCAACTCCCTGGCCTCTGTCATCCTTTCCATCCCAGACAATGGCGCTCTTTCCCGCTGCAACTTCGTCGTTCAGGAGAGTCTTCACGACCTGACCACGGAGGTTCAGGATCGTAAGTCTTGCCTTTCCGGCTTTATCAGCGTTGAATTCGATCGTGGTGGTCGGGTTGAAAGGATTTGGATAGTTCTGGCTCAAAGTGAATTGAACAGGAACGACAGGATCATTATTCGCGACATAGTTGTCCGGGGGAACGGTCGTGAACTTGATCGCCAGACCGGGTTGAAGGATCGCGGCTGTGATCGGGTACTGATTGCCGTGCGTGTAGGTCACGCCGTCCGATGCCAAATGATCCTCGATTCCGACGGTGCAGTAGTTGGTCGTCAGACCGGGATTATCAACTGTATGGTATTGGATAAGGATGTCTCCATCCCTGGTGGTCTGAGGATAGAGGATTATCTGGAATTTCTCCAGAGAAGCATCTTCCATCAAGTCGATGGTGTATTGGTTATAAGCCTTGTTCCATTCTACGATGTAGCGGTTATTAGCTTCGTCGTACCAGTAGCAGAGGCGCATATCGTTGAAAATACCGTTGCCTTCATTATCAGTGCCGGTCTTGAGCCCCTTGAGATCATCCCAATAGCCGGCGACCATTGCCTTGGGTCCAAGCGCAGCGGGTATATAGCAGTTGTAGAAATCCTGCATGTCCGTCGCGCCAAAGGAAAGCCAACCGTTGGAGCAGATCGTGATCTGGTTATAAGTCTGTCCATAGTACCTGAAGTTGAAGGGAAGATCGACAACTCTCGAGCCATCGTCCTGCACGATATAGACGGATGCTTGACCAACTGACCCCGGTTCTTCGGGATCTATCTCGATCCAATTGTAGGTCGGAGCTTGACCATAGCCCAGATCAGTGCTGTCATAGGCAAAGTAGCCATAGTTACAGGGTCCGGTCGGATCGTTCGAGGAAGGTGATCCGGCGGTCAGCGCATAATGAGTCAACGTTGTGTATTCAGGAGTACCGGTTACTTCAAAATAGAGAGGAAGATATCTTCCTTCATAAACGTCATTGGCAAGCTGAAGATTGAATGTGAAAGCTCTGGTTTCTCCGACACCCCAATTCGTGATGTTCTGGGTAGGATTGGGAGTCTGCATGGCAGTCACCAAAGAATGGATTGTGATCACAACACCAGTCAGATCCTGGGTACCGATGTTCTTTATCTGGAATCCTATCTGATTATTCTGCCCCAGTTCCATGGTTCCGCTGTGACTCAGCACCTCGAATTCTGCGCCACCAGCCACGAGTTGGAATGAACACTGCGTCGAAGGATTGGTGCTTGCCAGATTGAAGAGGATTCGCTGGCGGGGTGCCACATGACCGGTAAAATGGATGGGGAACTCAACGGTTGTGGTTGCTCCGGCGGCAAGAGAAGTGATCTGCAACTGCGGAGTGTTGATCGTCACGGCTTGTGTATCAGGAGTGCTCAGAACGAGCTGTATACCGGACATAGGTGATTCAGTCATGTTCTTGAGTTGCAGAGCCATGATCCGGGTTGAGTTGGGATTGATTATCTCGCCGGTAAGGTCGTTATGAACCAGTGCGAGAGATTCTGTGCCGGGACTAATGGTCTTGACCAGCGGGACATAGTTGGGCTTGGATATGGTCACGGTAAGATCGCCTGATTCAAGAGGATCGACAGGAAGAATTGCGTAACCGTTTTCCACGGTTGTGTATGTGAAATTCGTTCCGTTCTTTGTTCCAGTGACGGTCGCGCCATTCAAGTTTTCTGCGACGATCCTGAGGGAACTGGATGATTGGCTGAAGGTTGCGGAATCCTGGATCACGGACTCGGGAATGGTGTTCGGAACAAGAGTCCACATATTCAGGGAAGGATCGCTGAGGACGTTATATACGTGGAAATAGAAGCACACGTACTGGTCTGTATCGAGATCATTGGGGAAAGTCTTGTAGAGCTCCATCTTGCCATTCAGGACGCTGGAACCGAAGCCTCTGACACCATAATCCAGGATTGAGCGGAATGCACCGCTGGATACCGAATTGTTGAGCCTGGTCTTGGTGTGTAGATCGGATGGTCCTACGAAGGCGATACAACCACCTGGAGTCAAGCAGTGCCCATTCTCATCCACTTCTCACCGAAGGATGGATTGACAGTGTTGGCAAAATCTCCAGTGTTACAGACGATCGAAAAGACAATAGGCATCTTAGCGCCGTTGAAAGTAGAATTGAGATCAGCAAGGTGGAACGAGGGATAGTGCCATCCATTGGCATCGCCCCAGCCACGATAGCTGACGTATTGAACACCTTGGTTGATCGCAGCCTGGATGAGAGATGTTCCCGGATAGGTTGGGGGGTAGTAAACAGTGTCAACGGCTGTGAAGCCATAATCCAGCAGACGGTTGCGGAGCCAGCGGGACATCTGGATCGGCGAAACGGGGCGTAATCCACCTTCGGCGTAGTTTCCTGCGACTGTCACGGCACGTCTCATCCAGTTTGTATCAGTCATCAGGGGAGCTTTCTCGTAGCCCATGGTCTTGTTAACCATGGTGATAAACTCCGAAACGTTGCCAAAAGAGAATCTACCCACCAGCATTTCTGGTAAGTAGTCGTCTCCGAGGATCATGCCATACTGCTGGTCGTCGGCATCATTCTCCTGATACTCAGGAGAAGGGAAGTAGGCAGTCGGGATAGTGTAAGCGGCGGTGGGGTCGCCTACATCTCCGAAGAGCAGGAGGTAATCGCAATGATACTGATTGTAATGGTCGGCGATAAAAGTCTTGAACTGACTTAAAGTTGTTCCGATATCACTTTTATTGGCGACGTAAACATCAAATCCAAGCTGCTTTTTCCACTTGATGAAGTCTGCCTGATAGTTCGCTAACTGCGTGTGAGATATGATCAGCATCTTAGGTTTTGAAAGCGGAAGATCACGCAGGTAGCAGGTATTCCAATTGTCTGCGAGGGTCTTATACGCTTCGACAAATGCCGGTGAGACTCCCGCAGGAATATCAATAGCATCTGAGCCTACGAGGTTAAAGTCTATATTATCCAAGGTATAGACAAGATCATTATCGGTATATTGGGCAGCTATACGAACCGTAAAGCCATGAAACTCACGAAATGTGAATGACTTTGCCAGGACAACAGTATTCTCACGTTGAGTTTGAGTTTTATAGAGGAAAGTCCCGTTGGAGTCAAAGACATTCCAGCTAACGTGGTTCAATTGCACGTCTGCGCTCTGATATGGCAGAGCAAAGGTCTTGGTTATGGAAGAAATGGTATCGAGACCATCATTATTGTCAGCGCTATTGTCTTCGGTCTGGGGTACTGCGCGGACGCTCTCAAGCGAAGCACGAACACCCCATCCGGTGGTAGTATATTGTTCCACACCGGTGGCCAGCAACATGCTAAATGTCAAGAGTATGGTTAATATCATTGTCAGTTTCATCTGAACCTCCCTTAAACTGATTGTACACTATGCAAGATTCATTCCGCAAAACCGCAATAAATCTTCTCAAAGGTATTGTCTCTACTCCCATTCTATTGTAGAGGGGGGCTTGGAACTGATATCATACACGACCCGATTGATCCCCCTTACCTCGTTACAGATCCGTCCTGAGACTCTTTTCAAGAAGTCAAAAGGCAGTTCCGTCCAGTCAGCTGTCATGCCATCCACGCTGTTAACGGCTCGAAGAGCACAGACATAGTCGTAGCTACGCTCGTCGCCCATCACACCGACGGATCTGACAGGCAGCAGCACGGCAAATGCTTGCCAGGTGCTATCGTATAACCCTGAAGCTCTTAGTTCAGATATAAACACCTCGTCCACCCGCTGGAGCAGATTTATCTTGTCTTTGGTAATATTGCTGAGGATCCTGACTCCCAGACCAGGCCCGGGGAAGGGATGCCTGTTAACGAGGTCTCTCGGTAAACCAAGACGAGCGCCGACTTCTCTTACTTCATCCTTGAAGAGCTCTCGCAGAGGTTCAATAAGTTTCAGCTTCATCTTTTCTGGGAGACCACCAACGTTATGATGCGATTTGATCGTAGCTGAGGGCCCTTTGAAAGAAACGCTCTCTATCACGTCAGGATACAGCGTTCCCTGTGCCAGCCAGTTCGCGTCCTGATACTTCTTTGCCTCCTGTTCGAAGACTTCGATGAAGGTTTTGCCGATGATCTTACGCTTGGTCTCGGGGTCTGTCACACCTGAAAGTCTGCCAACGAAAAGCTCTGAGGCATCAACAAAGTTGATCTTGATCTCCTTGAGATCGGCAAAGCTCTCCCTGACTCTTTCCGCTTCACGATAACGCATAAGGCCATTATCAATGAAGATAGGGATCAATTGGTCCCCGATGGCTTTTGCCAATAATGCCGCAGCCACTGAAGAATCAACCCCACCGCTAAGGCCAAGGATGACTTTCTCAGTGCCAATGAGTGTTTTGATTTTGGCAATTGATTCCTCTATAAAAGAACTAGCAGACCAATCAGCAACTAACCCGGCTATCTTCAGAAGGAAATTCCCCAGGAGTCGGTCTCCGCAAGGACTGTGCACGACTTCCGGATGGAACTGCAAGCCATAGACCGGCAGTTCATTATGCCTGATGATCGCATAAGGAGAATTAGTTGTTCTGGCAATAACTCTCATCGAATCAGACAGTAAAGTAATAGAATCTCCGTGGCTCATCCAAACTTGTTCCTGGTTGTTAAGCCCCTCCACGATAGCGTCTTCTGCGCAGATGTCGAGCACGGCAAAGCCATATTCCTTATGATCAGAATGCGAGACTTCACCGCCAAAGTGGTCTGTGACCAACTGCATTCCATAGCAGATCCCCATGATCGGAACACGCATATCCCAGATCAGGTCGGTCGGTCGCGGCGGGTTTTCCTGTGTGAGGCTTGCCGGGCTCCCCGAGAGAATTATCGCCTGAGGTTTCAGTTTCAGAATGGAAGTGTCGTCCAGGTTGTAGGGATGTATCTCACAATAAACGCCCAAGTTACGAATAGAGCGGGCGATCAACTGTGTGTATTGAGAGCCGAAATCCAGGATCAGGACAGTATTGTGCGCCATCATGAACTCCTAATAAACAAAAGGATTGGTCATTTTTTCGATCCCTATCGTTGTCTTGGGACCGTGCCCGGGATATACTACCACTTCATCAGGCAGGATGAATAGCTTCGTTTTAATCGATGCGATGATCTGAGCGTGGGAACCTCCAGGAAAATCAGTCCTGCCAATGCTCTGTTCGAAAAGAGTATCTCCGCTGATAAGAAACTTTCCAACAAGCAAGCAGATCCCGCCTCTGGTATGCCCGGGAGTGTGAATGACCTTGATCCGGATCGATCCTGTAAGTAATTCTGTTCCATCTTCCAGAAGCAGATCTGCCTGAGGCGCTAGTACCGGTGCATCCATGAACGTGCTGAGATTGAGTTTATCATTGGTCAGACAGGGAGCATCCAGAGCATGGATCGCGACTTTAGCACCAAGTTCCTTCTTAAAGAAACCGATTCCTCCGATGTGATCTAAGTGACCGTGGGTGATAACGATGTATTCGATCTTCAGGTTGCGATCCCTGATGCTGTCGAGCAACTGCGGTGAAGGAGCTGATGGATCAAAGAGCACTCCCGTTCCTTCATCATCCCAGATCAACCATGTATTGGTCTGAAAAGCCGGGAGGAGAATATAATTCTCGATGTGAAGCATATTTTACTCCTGTGGCTGAGTGATCATAAGAGCGCGAAGCACCTCACCGGAGGCTTTTCTAGCTTCCAGGGTGCGATCTAGCATGTCCCCGATACCGAATATAACCGGAGAAACATCCGGGGCTTTGGTGATATAGGTAAGCAAGATCGAAGCCGCGAGCTCGATTATCTTGGGAGAGGGATCTGCTCCGGAGATCAGCCCCAGAGGCCCAGAAAACTCGTCTGATCTCAGGAACAGAGACTCGGGAAACGACTCCCAGAGAGTGTCATTTTCCCTTTCATCCCTGCCGATGATGAGCTTATGCTTGGGGCTAAGGCGATAATGCCTGCCATATTTCAAAAGGATAAGATCCATACCGGTATCATGTTCATACTTAATGAGTTCGCGTAACCTCAGAGTATAGTTCACGTCCGTAAGTGAACATCCGCCACCCGGAGCCGGGAAGCTAGTGATACCATATTCCGCTGCCATGTCCATCTGAGGTTTTCTGCTTCTACCGTTGAAATTCAGCATTTCCTGCTTATCAACCCATCCAAGCCGGATCGGCAGAGTATCCGGGAGGCATTTCTGGCAGAGGGGACGCACCAGCAGGTCTCCAAATCCTGAATGATTGGCGACTACTGCCAGCGAATCGCGTCTCTGCGACATCGGTCTCTGGCCAATGACCTCTCCGGTGATGATGAAATCGGCGTTCAGCTCTTCCATCATCCGTCCCGCGAGATTGATCATCATAGCGTGACAATCTATGCAGGGGTTGATGTTCTTGCCATAACCGAACTTTGGATTCATGACCATAGCAAAGTGCTCTTCCGTGATGTCTCTGAGGATAAGTTCGATGCCATTATCCCGGGCGGAGATAACAGCTTTATTTGTAGGAAAATATGGCGCGTTGAAAAAGACCGGATAAACTGTGTATCCGAGCTTCTGCATAAACTTCACGGTCAGAATGCTGTCCAAGCCTCCTGAAAACAAGGCAATGGCTTTACGAGTGCGCAATTATTCTCCTCTCTAATGCAGAATAAGGCTGCCCTGAGACAGCCTTATAATGGAGCTAAATGGGGGATTCGAACCCCCGACCTATTGATTACGAATCAATCGCTCTACCAACTGAGCTAATTTAGCCGGATGAAAAACCTTGAATCCAAGTCATTTTGTCGGGCATATTCGTCAAGGAAATTGTTCCGATGTGCCGGATCTCCTTTTCCTATGATGTGAGCTGAACGTTCAATTGAGGAACGCCGACGGTATTCTCACCGAATTTTGTACGGATATCATACGGTCACCGTATGGGAGGCGTACGGGTAGCGTACCATATCCCTAAAGGGAAGAAAAGGCTATTTGATCAGCAGGAATTTGGCTGTCGCTGAACGACCTGCCTGGCTGATCTTTACAAAGTAAACACCCTGGCCACATGTTCTCCCGCTATCGTCTCTTCCGTCCCAGCTGAGTTCATGAGAACCTTTGCTCAATTCCTGATCGAGGATCTTGCACACCCGCTGACCGCGAAGATTGAATATCTCAGCTTTTGTAGAAGCCGATCCGGGGAGATCAAACTTGATGGAGCCATTCCCATAAAGGGGATTCGGATACACTGTCAGTTCGAATGTAGCAGGCGCATTGGTATGCCCGGAGCGGTCACGATTCTCCCAATAACTCGTTTCGGTGAAACTGAGATTCACTGATTTGGGCAGTTCCGGCGTGCGAAGCTGCATCCAATAGTAATTATTCGGATAGGCAATGGAGTTATATTGCCCGGAATCCTGCCAGGGGCTCCATTCGATCAGACCAACATTATCGAAGAGAGCGGTGGAATTTGCTCCGGCTCCCGTCGCGGTGAGGCGGATATCATAGTACCAGGCGTTGGAAGGTATGGTGAGTTCCTTGCTGAACCATGTCCAATCATAAGTGCCGGAGAGGTTTGCAGTGATGTTTTCGCTGCTGAGCATTCCGCTGGTACGGGAGTTGTAATAGCGAATGACGATGTTGACATTGCTGGCGTTGCGCAGTTTTATCCAACCATGCAGAGTGTAGCTTTTAGTATTGTCATACCATTTGCAACGATCAGAAATGGTTGCCGTGGATGTCTGGCCATTGGCAGGATTGAGCAGCGCGCTGCGGGCGCCATCAATGACGTCAGTGGTCGAAAAGTTCGATACGCTCCAGAGAGTGGAGCCTTCATCCTCGAAATTGCCGTACCAGATCGTCTCCGCGCCAAGCCTCAATTCGGCAGAATCAAGAGGAGAAATGCCACTCACGCCAGAGATACTGCCTTGCCTGGGAAGTTTGAAGGGTTTGGTTCCATAAACGCCGGTACTGATCGTTTCCAGCCAAAGGGGGAGGGTGTTGTTTGAGACTATTTCCGAGTAATCGAGAGTATTCTCACAGACCTTGGCTCTGATATGTTCCTTGTCCACGATCAGAGTCGTATTTAGCTCTCGCGAACGCATGGCGAGGTAGTCCAGGATATAGACTCCAAGCTGGCCAGTCGCCGGCTTGGGGATATAAGCATCAATGAATACCGGCTTCACTGTGAAGTTCGTAAATCCATCCTCATAGGCATCGGCATAAAGGATCATCGTCGGCATGGTTTCAGGATAGTCTAGATCAAAGACATAGTTTCCCAGTGAATGCGCGATCAAAACCCCATGGTAATACTCGAGGCCATGAAGTATATGAGGATGATGAACAATGACAAGATCCGCTCCCGCATCCACGACGCTGTGCCTGAGGTCGATGTCCCACTGATGCGGAATGTCGGAAAGATAACCGTATTCCTCGTCCTGGGTGTCTTCCAGCAGAGGGTTGCTCTTGTCATAACCGCTTCCAGGGCTGAGTGAATATTCGCTTCCTCCATGAAGTTCTGTCACGATCAGATCGGCATAATCGCGAACCGCATTGATCTGCTGAGACACATAATAGGGTGTCATATAGGCGAAGCCATATTTGTTGTATCCGGCTTGCAGATAGGGCTCCGCGTGGTTGTACTGTCCGGTGCGGTCACAACTTCTGAGGAAGGCAAGATTCAAGCCCTTTTTATTTATCCAGGCGGGTTTGTAGGCTTCGTAAGAATTAGCGCCTGCGCCACTAAAGAGGATGCCGTTGTTGGTCAGATTTGTCTGCATCTGCTGCAGTCCCACGAGTCCATAGTCTATAACGTGGTTGTTTGCCAAGGATACAAGATCGATTCCGGCATAGGTCAAACCCTGGACGTTAGCCGGATTACCACGGTAATAAACGGATTTTGTGGGGTGGTGAACTCCCTGATCGGTTAGGACTACTTCGAGATTCGCGTCGGTAATATCCGCTGCGTCCCCAAGCATGAACTTAGTGGGTTGGAAGATCGCATTGACACCCATGGTGGGGATGATCCCTCCAGGTTGATCATATCTTCTGGCGAGCATCGTGTCTCCCACGAAGTTCAGGGTCAGAGGGAGGCTTCCTTCGCCCGGATCAACATCGATGTCAGCCGTAGCCATGCCCCAGCGTCCAGTGCTGTCGGTGACTTTCAAAGTTGCCCGGTAGGGATGGTCGTCCGTGACCGTGTAAAGATGGAAGGGATTGGCGTCGGTACTTGTCAGAGAATCCCCGAAAGACCAGAGATAGTTGAAGCTGAAGCTGTCCGGATCCTGGACGATACTATTGAACTGGATTCCTACGTCTCTGGTATGGTCACTGATGCGGTTGTTGAAAGTGGTATTGTATGTAATTGAGACCGTTGGAGGAACCGGTATGTCAGAACTGATGTCACGGATCGAATCGAACCAGATGCTGCCACTGGCTGAGCCATCGAGATCATTGATGTAGATAACTGAGGTGATGACAGGAAGGGTGTCGAAAAAGGCATACCAGTCATCCGCTATTGGGAATTGGAAGGTGTTCCAGCTGGAACTTGATCCGGATCCTTGGTAAACCGGTATCCAGACTTCGATGTCGAGCGTGGCAGAACCGGCAGTTGAATAGAAAAGAGTGTGTTGTCCGTCAGAAAAGCCGATTCCCTGTATCCTCGGATTTCCTGTGTAGTAGATCTGCGCTTCAAAGACATAGCCGGAATCGACCACGATGGGGGTGATGAACTGCTGTTTCCAGGTGTTGCCGTATAGCTTAAGTGAATATGAAGAATTGGCATAAGTGACGCTAGTGTCCAGATTCCAGGAATTGGGGCTGATATCCTCCGTTGGCCAGGAGTTCAGACTAACGAAACCACTTTCGAAATCCTCGATAGTTGTGAATCTGTTTCCGTCTATAGGGGAGTTAGTTTTCGAGTACAGAGGCGCACAAACAAAGAACAGAACAAGTAAAGCCGGCAATATAAATGATGCCGGAACATTGAAGAGCTTATCGGTCATCGTTACTCCCTTGGGATAATTCAAATCCGGTAAAGATATCACGGAACCAAGTTCCTCAATCAGATATAGATAGTCAAGATTTATTTATCCTGAGGGCATGATGAACGCTGATCGGGAAGTATCTACAGATGATAGGAAGGGTCGAGGATAACGATGTGGTCTTGGGCTTGTTTGCGGAGTTCAGTGATGTGTTTGATGATGAGGAATTCACGCTCAATATGGATCAATCTGGCGCGAAGGCTGTCCTTGATATCTTCGAACTTGATGCTGTTTGATTTTCGTCTGTCCGTCAGCATCAGGATATGGTATCCATGTTTTGTCTGGAAAGGCTGGCTGATCTCGTTTAATTTTAGGCTGAAGGCTATGTCTTCGATCTCCTTGATCAGTTTGCCACGCGGGAAAAAACCAAGATCGCCGCATCTGAGACACGACGGTTGTCCGGTGTTGTCGCAGACGATAGTTTCAAAATCCCTGGGAGTCTTGATCTCCGATCTGATCTTGATGACCCTGGCGAGGGCGTCAGGTGTGTCGTCTTTGACGAGAATATGAGAAGCGCGAACCTCTTCATGGGTAAAAAATACCTCTCGCTGTTCATCATAGAAGTCGCGCAATTCCTCTTCAGTAATATCTATTGGCTGGGATGTGACAGAGGCGAGATACTTCTTGATCAGGATTTTGGACTTGATCAGCTTTTCGAGTTTGCCGGCTTCGAAGTTTCCGCGTTTGCTGGCATCAGTGGGTATAATATCGCTTTCGTGGACATCGAGGATATCCATGAGAGCGGCATCATACTCATCGTCGGTGATTTTCAGACCGATCTCTTCGGCCTTGTGTAAGAGGAGCATTCGATCGACCAGATGAGCCAGTGCCGAATTCAAGCTCGATACATCTGGAGAATCTTCCATACAAGGGTTAGCGTTTCGGCATTCTTGCCTGATCTCACTTTCGTATATGTCCAGATCGTACACCTTGGCGATTATCTGCATCAAGTTCCTCTTATCAAGTTAGTAGCGTTCAAACGGATTGTGCCCAATGAATGATCGGGCTGCGTATCTCTGATATATTATAATCGGGGTTGGTGATTGTCAAATTAAAATCGTACTTTCTGTACCATGTACACTGCCTTTTAGCATAGTTTCTGCTGTATTGCTTTGCCTTATCCAGGCAGGATTCGAGGGTGTCTATCCCAGAGAAATACGGCATGAACTCCTTGTACCCCAGACTATTAAGCCCAGGATCAGAGTGAGTAAATCCTCGGGTAAAGAGATCGGATATCTCTTGCAGTAATCCCGATGCTATCATTTTTCCCAGGCGGTGGTTGATTCTTGAATAAAGGATATCACGGGGAATGTCCATCAGAATACGGTAGGGAGTGTATTTTGATTTGGTAGCTTGTTCCTTCCAGTGGTCACTGATGTTCTTGCCAGTAGCCATGAAGACTTCCAGACCACGGAGGATCCGCTGTGTGTCATTGACACTGATACCTGAGGCAAAGACAGGATCACAGGTGTGAAGTTCCTTGTATAGCTGATCAATGGTTACAGAATCCAGCCTTCGTTTGAGTGTGGTCCTGATCTGAGGGTCGATCTCTGGCAATTCAAATAAGCCATGTAATAACGACTTCACGTAAAGCCCAGTACCACCGCAAATAATGGGGATCTTACCTTTCATGGTGAGATCATCGATAATATGTTCCGCATCCCGCACGAAGAGACCGGAGTTGTAGCTTTGATCCGGGTCAACGATATCGATCAGGTGGTGTTTGACCCGCTGAAGCTCTTCCTGAGAGGGTTTTGCGGTTCCAATGTTAAGATAACGATACACTTGTCTGGAATCAGCGGAGATAATCTCGGTTCCGAGAATCTCTGCCAGGGTAATTGCCAGATCACTTTTACCGGAGGCAGTCGGTCCTTCGATAACCAGGAGCGGGATCATACCAGACGCTTGAATTTCTTCTCGAAATCAGGAAGCGTCATCTTGATGAGGACAGGCCTTCCATGTGGGCAGAAATAGGGAGTTTGGCAGGCAAACAGGTCATTGATCAGATTGAGCATCTCCCGGCGTGTGAGCTTGTGCCCTGCTTTTATCGAGGATTTACAGGCAATGGACTTTGCCAGGCTGTCACGGAAATCCGCATTGATCTCGAGTTCGCTCTCCAGTTGTTTGAGTATCTCGATAAAGACTTTCCCGCCTTGCCAATCACCCAGTTCCGCCGGTATCTCTTCCACGACGAGTGAGTTTCCGCTGAACTTTTTGATAGCGAAGCCGATCTTTTCCAACAGCTCGAGGTTGGCATCCACGAGATCTCTGATATCAGTCGCGATGTACGGAGGTATATCGATCACTATTGGCAGGAGCAGCTTTTGCCTCACTGCGGGAGCACCGCCTGCTCTGTGCAGGAGTCTCTCATAAACGATCCGCTCGTGCGCGGCATGCTGATCTATCACTACCAGACCATCTTCAACCTGTACAAAGATATAGGTGTTATGCAGTTGCCAGGGATTGATGTAATCTTCCTCATTCGCCAGAAGCAGCTTGTATGAAACATTGTCATTGGGTTGGTCAGGGAGAAGTTCAAGTTGCTCAGAGTTTTTCTCCGCCTCTGGATTGAGAATCGGGATAGGCTCCTGCCTGACCGGCTCAGGACGGAAGAGATCATCCTGATAGAGATTGGAGAATTCTTTCTTGTATTGGCTGAACGGAGGAATATCCACCCTGTCCTTATAGATCTCCTTCTCCACATAGCTCGCCTGCCCAACAGCCTGGGCATTGTTAAACTTCTGCCTGGCGGAGTCAAACTTATCAGCTTCATACTGCTTCAATGCTTGAGTGATCGTGGAAAGTACCATCCCGTGAACGTGCTGCTGTTCGCGAAAACGCACTTCCTGCTTGGTAGGATGAACATTCACGTCGATCAGCTCAGGTGGGATCGTGATGAATACAATGTATGGCGGGGTCGTGCCTTTAGCCCAAACCCTTGTCTTAAGAATAAATGGCTCATAAGCTGATTTGATACTATGCCGAACGGTTTTATCACTGACAAATCGTCCATTAATAAAGATGTACTGGATATCGATCAGTTTATCGGAACGATCTTCAAGCCCGAAGATATAGCCCTCGACTCTGTAACCACCAGTGGAATTGTCAATACTGATGATATCATCTGAAAGAAAACTGCTTCCGAAGATATCTGACATCCTTTGAGTGCGTTCGTCGGTGGCTTGATAAAATAGCTTTTCTCTGCCATCGACGATCAGCTTGAAGCTGATCTTGGGATATATCACTGCCTGATAATGAAAGTACTTCAGTATATGGCGCAGTTCAGCAGTGTCCGAACGCAAGAACTTCCTTCGTGCGGGGATGTTTTTGAAAAGCCCTTTCACGATGATGGTCGTTCCGGGATTCGCTGATGTCTGGCTAACGTTGATCAGCCTGCCGTTATTATACTCAATGAGAGTCGCTGTGTCGCTCCCGGCAGTCTTGGTCGTCAGAGTCAGGTTGCTGACCGAAGCTATACTGGGCAGAGCCTCACCCCTGAAGCCAAGGGTACTGATATGAATGATATCGTTTACAGTCTTGATCTTGGACGTCGCGTGACGTTCAAAGGACAGCATCGCCTCGTCCGAGCTCATGCCATAGCCGTTATCCGTGACCTGGATCATATCCTTACCGCCATTATCGACCGAAACGCTTACGGAGCTTGCGCCTGCATCGATGGCGTTTTCAACAAGCTCTTTCACCACCGAGGCGGGTCGTTCGATCACTTCTCCGGCAGCGATCTTGTTGCGGACATCTTCTGCAAGAATATGTATCTTACTCATATCCTAATACCTGAAGATGCTTCCGGTCGTAAACTCCCTGATGATGGAGTTATAGGGAACCAGAGCGTCCGGAACGTCGTTCACATGCGCCAGGAGACGTAGGAGCCTCTGCGCTTCAGTGTAGCTGCTTGAGGACTTTGGTACCTTGAGGAGAAGTTTCCATGCGTGTTTGCGTAAGACTCCAAGTTCGTAGGTCAAGCTGCTGTTGAACATATAATCCGCGTTTTCCTGATATGGAAAGATGTTCTTTTCTTCACCATCGCGGACGTCCGGCCAGCGCAGAATGGTCTCATCCGCCCGGTATCCCCGGTACTGGTGATCACGCACAATTCTGCGGATCAAACGGCAATCTGTCGTGGGGATGCGGTTATGATTATCAATATTCAATTGATTCAAAGCGCTGATATAGATCTTTGCTTTTCGGTTGTCTGGTATCGACTGCGTCAGGATGCCGTTCAAGCCATGGATACCTTCCATAACGATTACGTTATCATGTTTGAGCCTGACGCTGCGGTTGCCTTTCCGTCTGACACCTCTGGCAAAGTCATAGCTCGGCAGATCGACCTGTTCGCCGTTCAGCAGAGCAGTAAGTTGTTCATTGAGGAATTCCAGATCGAGAGCATAGATCGACTCGAAGTCGAAATCTCCGTTTTCCTTTCTGGCAGTCCTGTCCCGATCGATAAAGTAGTCATCCAGACCAATTACGATAGGCTTTGCCTTGGACGCCTGCAATTGAACTCCCAGACGTTTGGCAAAGGTCGTCTTCCCGCTTGATGAAGGTCCCGCGATGAGGATGATCTTGGCATCTTTGTTTTTCACGATGTCGGCAGCGATCTCCGCTATCTTCTTCTCATGCAGAGCCTCTTCCACCAGAATGAATTCAGAGATGTCATA